>MAAC01009812.1_pt1 | contig 10671 bp, 11 predicted proteins | sample 1115981 | NCBI WGS metagenome assembly MAAC01 (sample SAMN04961126, study PRJNA320927) | seawater metagenome | isolation source: sample BD02T64 sea water enriched with oil for 64 days | place: USA:Gulf of Mexico | collected 2013-07-27 | reverse complement strand
CGCCAGTAGGCATCGGTATCAATTTCACTGAGGGTTTCGTCGTCGTGGTGGGAGTGGGGTGGCAGGTTTTCCGCCTCGTCGTGATGGTAGATTTTGCCATCATTTTCTGGCTGACCATTATTATCGGCGCTTTGCGTCATTGTGTCCTCTTGTGGGCGTTATTTTTCTGATGCGCAAGGCTGGCAAGATGTGTTGGCGATGTCAACTGCAAGCAGGGAATTCAGGGCAACTAACCCAAGGTTCGAACAGGGGGGGTGAAAAGCCGGTGCGGATTGATAGTGGACTTTATTACTTGAACTCAGGGGCGCACAACATCGGAAGCTAGCTTGCACAAGAAACGCCTGCGCAAGCAAACTTAACGGCATTCTCCCTGTTGAAATCCGACAATACTTTCATCGGCGCAGGCATTGCAATCTGAAGGGTAGGTCTTTTCAAGCCCACTGTCGCTGATACCGCACACGGGCTGGTAGATCATGGTGCAGAATTGCTGCCGGGGGCTTTCACATTTTGTCATATTGATGGCAGCTTGCCCGGGGGTGTTGGTACAGGCACTTAGAGACAGGGTCGCAATAATAAACATCGAGCGTAACATCGGTATCTTCCTCAGTCGTTGTGGTGATGATGATGCCCTATCGTGACGATCGAATCCTGACTTATAAAGTACCTGGTATAAAGTATCGGCTATCAGGCCTTTGTTCTTGCCAATAAATATTGGCTGTGATTAAACTGACGTCGCCAATTTTTTAAACCGCTAATAATAATCAATAAAGGAAGAGACTATGCCTAAATACAGTGTTGGACACGTCAATGATATCCCCCCCGGGCAACGCAAAGTCACGAAGGTGGAGGGCAATAAAGTAATCATTTTCCATCGAGAGAGTGGCTTTTATGCCACCGAGGCCAACTGCCCCCACTTACGCTTACCGCTGGGCAAGGGCGAAATTCTCGATGGTGATGTGCTGCAGTGCCCCATTCATCGCGCCAAGTTCTGTGTCAAAACCGGTGATGTCAAACAGTGGGCCTGCTTTCCTCCGGGCATTCAATTACTGAATGTGGTGCGCGGTGAAAAGGGCTTGAAGACTTATCCGGTGCATATCGACAATGATGAGGTCTTTGTCGAGCTGTAAACCTCCGGTCTTGAATTTTCAATGTCCCTAGCCCCCTTGACTACGCAAAAGGCTCAGCGCGGGTTGTTCAAGTGCTCGACGGCTCGCCAGTAAGCCACAAAGGGTGACGAATAGGGCGAGAGCCAGAGGCAGGCCTTGCCAGACAGAAAGACTCATACCCTGCTGAAATAGGCGTTCATTTAAGGGGTAGAGGGCAAGCAGGGATATGGCCGTTGCCCCCAGGGCAGCACTGCCACTGAGACAGATAAACTCTATCCAGAGGATGCCTTTGATCAACAGCTGTTTGCCGCCGAGTGCGCGCAGCAGGGCATTGTCGCGCCCTCGTTGTTGCTGACCGCCGAGTAGGCCGGCCGCGAGTACCAGCAGTGCAGAAAACATCAGCAGTGCGCCCAGCAGGGCGCTGGCCCGACTGGCCTGGGCAATAATGTCCTGAGCTTTATCGAGCAGGCTTTTGACGTCGAGCAGGGTGAGGTGGGGCAATTCTTGCAGCAATTCCGCAAGGCGGGCGCCGTCCCCCTCGGGCAACCAGAAGCTGGTAATCCAGGTGATATCCTGTGCGACGAATTCTCCGTTGGCGAAAATAAAATAAAAGTTGGGTTCAAAACTATTCCAGTCCACTTCGCGCAGGCTGGTAATGGTGGCGTTGAGCATGCCCCGGCTGGTGACGAAGGCTAGCTCGTCACCGAGCTTTAAACCGAGCCGGTCGGCAATTTCCTGTTCCACGGAAACCCGGTGAATAGCGGCATTTTTTGTTTGATCGAGCGCCTCATTGCCATGCCATTGCCCGCTATTGATCTGATTGCTGGCCGGCAAGACATTGGCCTCGGTGAGTATCAAATCTCGGTTTAAATGCCGCTGGCTGGCTTTATTTTCTTTGGTCACCGCTTCACGCACCGGCACGCCATTGATGGTACTGAGGCGGCCACGCACGACGGGGTAGAGGGGCTGGGGGATGGCCTGGTGCTGTTTCAGCCATTCTTCAAAGACGGGCATATCGCCGGCAAATAAATTCAGTACGAAATGATTGGGTGCCTGGCTGGGTAAACGGGTGCGCCAGTCTTTGAGCAGTTCCGAACCGGTTTGCCCGGCCAGTGTCAGCACTGTCATGGCCAATGTTAGTGACACCAGCAGGGGTAAGGTTAAAGCCGGCCGTCGACTGAGGCGGCGAATCGCCAGGCGAGCGGGCAGGGAGAGTCGGGCGCTCGCCAGATCGAGGCCTTTAATTAAAGGCCAGAGTAAGGCCGGTAGCAGGACGCCGAGGGCGGCAATTAAGCCCAGTACTTTACCCAGCTCGCCGAGGGAGTTGGTGAGCAAACCGGCCAGTAACACCGGTGCGCTGAGGGCGGCGAGGAGTTCGATATTGGTACTCAGCAAGCTGCTTTGCTGGCGCTGGCGCAGCACTTCGATGGCGGGTACGCGCACCAGGGCACTGAGCCGGGGCAGGGCAAAGGCCAGCCACAGTAGCAAGGGTGCGAGCAGGGCCGTGATCCACTCAACAAGATTGGCGGCGCTGTTGTTGCCGGTGGCAATGTTGCTATGCGCACCGCCCATCGTGGCGATAATAATAGCGGCGCCCAGTGAACTGCCGATAATGACGGCGGGTAGTACGGCGAGAAACTCCCAGCCCAGCAGTCGCGTCATCACCTGGTAGCGACTGGCACCAAAGCTGCGCAACAGGCCCGCCAGTTTTGCTCGGCGGCGCACTCGCTGCGAGGTGGCTAAATAAATCGCGGCCCCGCATAACAGGCTAATCAGTAATACGGCAAGGTTTGCCCACAGGCTGAGTTGGCGCAGGGGGCCCATGCTGCGCAACGCGGCGTCATCCACAGTTTCCAGGCTTTGGTCGGGACGCAGGCTGCTATCGAGCTTAAGCCCCAGTTTTTTAATGGCCTCAAGCTCACCGGCGACCACGCTCTGTTGGCGAATACGTGTACCGGGGCCCATTACGCCCGTTGCCTCAAGGTCGGCACTATTGAGCACAATGCGCGGATTCATGCTGTAAAAACCGGCATTTTGATCGGGCAGCTGGCGAATGATGGCACTAATCTTAAGGGGCTTGTTACCGACGGTGATAGATGTACCGACGCTCACCTCCAACCGGTCGATCACCTGGTCGGCGACCCAAAGTTCACCGGGGGCCGGGCCGTGTTGCTGTGTGTATTCATCGGCAAAACGTTTTGCGGCGAGTTGTATTTGCCCGTACAGGGGGTAGGCGCTGTCAACGGCGCGGGCGCTAACCAGCAACAGGGCATCGTTGTGCACCAGTACACTGGAGAAGTCGATGATTTGCGATACCCGCAGTTCCCCCAGTTGTGCCAATTGTGTCAGCTGCTCGGGTTCGGGCGTGCGACTACTGGCCAGTACTAAATCACCACCCAGTGCTTCGGCGGTACTGACGCTAAAGCGCTGTTCCAGTTCGGCACGCAGAAAAATAACGGCACTCAGGGCAAAGGCGGCGATGGCGAGGGCCAGGGCCAGCAGTTGGAAGCTGTGATCTCGCCAGGGGCGCAAGAGCTGCTTCATGTTGAACTTTCTTGATGCAGGTATTTTTCGATATCAGATGCTTCGCCCGGTTTTTGATGGGCAAAGGTCTTACTCATTATTTTGCCCTCGTGCAATTCCAGGTGGTGCTGACAGCGACTCGCCAGTTGCGGGTCGTGGGTGACTAATACCAGTGCCGCACCGCTGTGTTGATTTAATTCAAATAAGAGGTCGATGACCCGCTTGCCGTTGGCGTGGTCGAGACTGCCCGTGGGTTCGTCGGCAAACAATAAGCGAGGCTGCACGGCAAAGGCGCGAGCCAGGGCAACGCGCTGTTGCTCACCTCCCGACAGAGTCGCCGGAAAATGGCGGAGTCGATGGCTGAGGCCCACCCGTTCGATCCAGTCTTTGGCGATGGCGGCAGGTTTTTCCCGTCCCGCCAGTTCCAGCGGCAACATGACGTTTTCAAGCACGTTCATATCGGCCACCAGGTGAAATTCCTGAAACACAAAAGCGCAGGTGGCGCCGCGATGACTGGCCCGTTGGTCTTCGCCAAGGGTGCTAAAAGCACTGCCATTAAGACGTATTTCACCCTTCGTGGGCGTATCGAGCCCGGCGAGTAAGCCGAGTAGGGTGGTTTTACCGCTGCCCGAGGGGCCAGTAATGGCGAGGCTTTCTCCGCCAGATAGCGTAAAATCAATGCCTTCAAGTAGAGTGAGCACCCCCTCTGGCCCCTGCACACACTTGGCAATGTTGCTGACTTCAAGCAGCGGCCTTGCCTGCAGAGGTATATCAGACGGGGGAACAGCAGACGTAGAGGGTGACTTCATGGGCTATCGGGTCCTGGTAACAGCAGTATTTTTATCTGGGTTTTTACTCGGGCCTGGTGTATTGGCGGGCAACGAGTACCAGCAGACGGGCAGGCAGCACTCGGTGCTCGTGCTGGGGGATAGTATCAGTGCAGCCTATGGAATAGACAAGCGAGATGGCTGGGTGGCCCTGTTGGAACAGCGTCTGGCGCCCCAGTGCGGGAGCGTCAAAGTTCATAATGCCTCGGTCAGTGGCGAGACGACTGCCGGTGGTTTAGCGCGTTTACCCGGCTTGTTGTCTGCCCACCAGCCACGGCTACTGGTGATTGAGCTGGGCGGTAACGATGGCCTGCGCGGTTTATCGCCACAGCAAATGGGTAAAAACTTGCAGAAGATGGTAAGCCTTGCCGAGGCGACAGGGGCCGAGGTTGCCATCCTTGGAATGTTGATGCCGCCGAATCTCGGTGCCGCTTATGTGCGACTCTTCGAACAGGCGATGAAGGGTGTCGCCGCTGATGAGTCGGTGTTGTTTCTGGAGTTTTTTCTACTAGACGTGGCGGGCAACAGAGCTTTGATACAGGTCGATGGCCTGCATCCCACGGCGGCTGCCCAACCTCGTTTACTCGACAATGCCTGGCAGTTGCTGGAAAAACCACTGGCGGAAATTTGTCAGACCAGAGTTGGCATTACGCAGTTGTAAAGCCAGTCTGGTCGGCCAGCTACTTCTTGTTTGAAGTAGCTGGAGCGATGAAGCCTGTGAGCCAATAGTTTTGCGACGCTACTGAATAAGCGAAAGGAATTCACTGCGGGTGGGCTGGTTGTTGCGGAAAGTACCCAGCATGGCCGAGGTCTTCATGCTTGAGTTTTGCTTCTCGACACCGCGCATCATCATGCACATATGTTTGGCCTCGATAATGACACCGACCCCGAGAGCCCCGGTAATATCTTCAATGGTGTTGGCGATTTGAGTGGCGAGGTTTTCCTGTATTTGCAGACGCCGGGCATACATATCGACAATGCGGGCGATTTTCGACAGGCCAATCACCTTGCCGTCGGGGATATAGGCGACGTGGCAAACACCGACAAAGGGCAGTAAGTGGTGTTCGCACAGGGAGTAGAGTTCGATATCTTTGACGATCACCATTTCACTGGAATCGCTGGGAAAGAGGGCGTTGTTGACCACCTCGTCGATGTCGAGATGATAGCCCTCGGTGAGAAACTTAAAGGCCTTTGCGGCGCGCTTGGGGGTATCGACAAGGCCGGGGCGGCTCAGGTCTTCACCGATATCCTCGATAATTTTGGCGTATTGCTCTTCCATAATACTGTCCGGTCTCAATAGAAAATGCTTCGTTATAATTAGCTGGCCACCCTTTACGATTATTCTATGGGGCTCAAAAGCACACATAAATAAAAGTACTAGTAAATAAGGGGCTATTCAGTCCAGCGAGACTAATCTTTTTTCGTTGAGGTGATTATAATGGCCGCCTCCGGGAAATTACAACGATGGTTGTTGCCATTGATTATTGAGGCGAATCCACACCTTGAAAGCATCATCAGATATAACAGCGAATACGACGGCGAAAATCACCCCAGACCTGGTCGAACACCTGCACAGCGTTCGGGACTATATTCGTTTTGGCGCCAGTCGATTTAACGAAGCCGAACTGTACTTTGGCCACGGCAACGATAATGCCTGGGATGATTCCCTGGCGCTGGTGCTCCACGCTCTGTATTTGGGGCAGGAGGGGCGGGAACAAATACTCGATGCGCGCCTGACACCCAGTGAGCGCCGGGCGATACTGGCGCTATTTATTCGTCGTATCGAAGGCCGCATGCCCGTACCTTATTTAACTGGCGAGGCCTGGTTCGCCGGGCTTAAGTTTAGCGTTGACGAAAGAGTACTCATCCCACGCTCACCTATTGCCGAGTTAATAGAAGCCGGGTTTTCGCCCTGGCTGGCCGATGAGCCCACGGCTATTCTCGATCTTTGCACCGGCGGTGGCTGCATCGGCATTGGCTGTGCCTATGCGTTTCCCACTGCAGAGGTCGCGCTCAGTGATATCTCTGCCGCTGCCCTGGAGGTTGCCGCTGAGAATATCGAGCAGCATGAATTAGCCTCGCGAGTGACGGCGCTTGAGTCCGACCTGTTTGAAAATATCGATCAGCGTTTTGATCTTATCGTCTCCAATCCGCCCTATGTCGATGCGGCGGACTATAGCGCGATGCCAGCGGAGTACCATTGCGAACCGGCACTGGCACTTGAATCGGGTGATGATGGTCTCGATTTTACCCGTCGGCTGTTACGTGAAGCGCCGGCCTATCTGAATGAAGGCGGGGTGCTGGTGGTTGAGGTGGGTAATAGTGCGGTGCATCTGGAAGAGGCTTTCCCGGACGTGCCCTTTACCTGGCTGGAATTCGAGCGCGGTGGCTACGGTGTGTTTGTCCTCACCCAGGCCGAGCTGGTCGAACACGGGGCGGTGTTTGCTGAATAATGCTCCGTAGCAGGTAGATAGCGGCAAGCCCCATTTTTGTTGGCGCGGGGTTTATAATAGCCGCGTAATTTTTCGAATAAATGATTTGGAGTCACCCTTGCCCGGCAATACTTTTGGAAAACTGTTTACCGTTACCACCTTTGGCGAGAGTCACGGGCCTGCACTGGGTTGCATAATTGATGGCTGCCCGCCGGGGCTGGCACTGTGTGAGGCCGACTTACAGGTCGACCTCGACCGCCGCAAGCCGGGCCAGTCGCGCTATACCACCCAGCGTCGTGAGGCCGATCAGGTGCGCATCCTCTCGGGTGTTTTTGAGGGTAAGACCACGGGGACCTCCATCGGCCTGCTGATTGAAAACACCGATCAGCGCTCCAAAGATTACGGCGATATTAAAGACATGTTTCGCCCGGCCCACGCCGACTACAGCTATTTTCAAAAATACGGTGTGCGCGACTATCGCGGGGGTGGGCGCGCATCGGCTCGCGAAACCGCAATGCGTGTGGCTGCGGGTGGCGTCGCCAAAAAATATCTGGCCGAAACCCTGGGTATTAGCGTGCGCGGTTATTTAAGTCAGCTCGGCCCCATTACCATCGATAAGGTCGACTGGAATGAAATCGATAACAACCCCTTCTTTTGCCCCGACGTCGATAAAGTCGATGCCATGGCCGAGTACATGCAGGCCCTGTCGAAAGAGGGTAATTCCATTGGCGCAAAAATCACCGTGGTCGCCGAGGGTGTCGCCCCGGGTTTGGGTGAGCCGGTGTTTGATCGACTCGATGCCGATATCGCTGGTGCCTTAATGGGCATTAACGCGGTGAAGGGTGTGGAGATTGGCGACGGCTTTGCCACTGTTGAACAAAAGGGCACGGAGCATCGCGATGAGATGAGCCCCGAGGGCTTTTTGTCAAACCATGCCGGCGGTATTGTCGGCGGTATTGCCACCGGGCAGCGCCCACCTCGCCTTAAAGCCCACCTCGAGCATTCGTCTGCCCGGTCAGTCGGTGAATGTGCGCGGTGAATCGGTTGAGGTCTCGACCACCGGCCGCCACGACCCCTGTGTCGGTATTCGCGCTACACCGATAGCCGAAGCGATGTTGGCCCTGGTGCTGATGGATCATGCCCTGCGCCATCGCGGACAAAATCAGGATGTCGATACTCAGCTCAAGCCGCTGCCGCCTGAGCTTGACTCTGAAGTTGGCTCTGGGCTTGGTGAGTAATTGCCGACAGCTAAGGGTTCTTTAGAAAAAGGTTCGCCAGAGTCGTCACCTGAGCAAAGTCATGTAGCACTACCGTACTGGCGGCTTTCCGGTTTTTATTTTTTCTATTTCGCCCTGCTCGGTGGCATGTATCCCTACTGGCCGCTGTATTTACAGCACCTGGGTTTTACCCCGGAGCGCATCGGGCTACTACTCGCCGTGCCGATGATCACCAAGTTGATCGCGCCCAATCTTTGGGCCTGGTTAGGTGATGTCACCGGCCGTCGCCTGGCGATTCTTCGCCTCGGCTCCTTTCTCGGCCTACTGTGTTTTTTAGGCATCACCCTCAACCAGAGTTTTTACTGGCTGGCGCTGGTGATAGGCAGTTATAGCTTTTTCTGGAACGCGATTCTGCCCCAGTTCGAAGTGATTACCCTGGGCTTTTTACAGGATAAACCCGAGCGTTACAGTTTGGTGCGGGTGTGGGGCTCGATTGGTTTTATTCTCGCCGTTATTGGTGGCGGTTATTATTTTGAGCACATCAGTATCGAGCTTTTCCCCTGGGTTGGCATTAGCCTGCTGGCCTGCATCTTTATCAGTAGTTTATTAATCCCTCAGTCGAGGGAAGAGGTGCGCGAGCACAAGCGCGAAAGCCTTTGGAAAATCGTGCGCCAACCAACGGTGATCGCCTTTTTAATTGCCGGGACATTGCTACAAATGGCCCACGGTGCTTACTACAGTTTTTTTAGTATTTATCTTGAAGAGATGGGTTTTTCCCGCACCGCCATCGGCTTTTTATGGTCAATCGGTGTGGTCGCCGAAGTGTTTATTTTTATGGTGATGCACCGGCTTTTAGTCAGGCTGGGTGTGCGCTTCGTACTTATCGCCAGCCTGCTGCTGGCGGCTCTGCGCTGGTATATGATTGGCAATGGTAGTGAGTGGCTGTGGGTGTTAATACTCGCCCAATGTTTACATGCCTTTACCTTTGGCACCTTTCATGCGGCGTCGATTGAATCCATTCGTCGCCTGTTTAAGGGCGGTACGCAAGCGGGTGGGCAGGCGCTGTACGGGGCGATTAGTTTTGGCATCGGTGGTGCTGGCGGCTCTTACCTGGCCGGTCATTTCTGGCAAGAGGGGGCGACACAAATATTTAATGTCGCCTCGGGGCTTTGCCTGTTGGCAGCGCTGGTGGCCTGGTACGGTTTTCGTGATCCGCGCTTACATCGTAGTGTTAGTGGCGTGTAAACATTATCGGGTCATTTTTATTACAGACGATTGAGAAATTATTGATGAAACGATTGAACTCTTTATTTTTAATCATCGCTTTTGTTTTTAACGCGTTGCCAGCTTTTGCTGAAAATAAAGAGCCGCTGATTGATAGGCGCGAGGTCTTAGTACTGTCGCCTATGCAGCGGGAACACGTGCTGGCTGAAATGCGTGCTTTGTTAGGCGGGGTACAGGGCTTATTGGGCGCGCTGGCAGAAGATGATATGAAGGCCGTGGCCGACATTGCCCGCCCACTGGGTACTACCATGGCAGGCAAAGCGGAAGATCATCTCAAGGGAGTATTGCCGCAGCACTTTATGCAGCTGGGGCTTATGGTTCATCAGGACTTTGACAGCATAGCCGCACTGGCGGAATCGGGTGCGGATAGTAAAGCCGTGCTGAGTGAATTAAGTCGTTCGATGAAGAAATGCCAAGCCTGCCATGCACACTATCAAATCTATCCCTTGAAAAGCAGTGCCAGGGCAGAGAAAAATGCACATCACGGCCATTGAGGTGAGTCTTTTCTTTTAGAGACTCAATCGCTACAGCGGCTTAAAGTGTTTTCGTCGCTGTGATTGAAAACCTTGCCGTAAATATCGAGCACGGTTGTCTCTTTGTAACGCAGTGCTGTGGCATCGACATTTATCTGGTGTTCAAAGCCGATTGTTTTGGCATTGTCGCGCATAAAGGGCGACTGGAGGATTGACCAGTCGGGATCGTCAATTTTGGCGGCGACCTTTAATGCAATTTCTGCTGCAGCACTGTCGCCGGTAAAAGTAGCGCCGGCGAGAATACCCACGGCACGGGGTATCAACAGGGAGTGCATGACGTCATCGTTACTAAGCCGCTTCACCACCTGGTGATAGCGCAATACGGCCAGAGTTTGCTGCCCGGCATTGGTGACAGTACCCGCCTCTGCAAAGTCCAGAGTTTCGTAATAGGGCGTGCTTTCTTCACCCTCAGGTTCGGGTGCCAGGTCAGTGCCTTTGTTGCCCTTCCAGCGACCGATCAATAATTGCAGTGGGCCGTAGTCGATGGCATTGCTGCTATCACTCATGATTTTAGTCGTCCTGAGGTGCGGGTGGCCGTCGATTGTAGCGCTTATTGTTCAGCGTCGAATTGATCCTGTGTAAAAATAAAATCATTGGGGATTGCAATGCTAGACTACCCCTCTAACTGGCTATTGATTGCTCAGTTACTGACGGCTCAAGGACGCCCGTATTTAAAAAAGCAAGTAAACCCTGTAGGCAATGTTTTTGAGAGGATAAAATTATGACAGATCAAGCCAACGCGGGAATGG
>MAAC01008072.1_pt1 | contig 10673 bp, 11 predicted proteins | sample 1115981 | NCBI WGS metagenome assembly MAAC01 (sample SAMN04961126, study PRJNA320927) | seawater metagenome | isolation source: sample BD02T64 sea water enriched with oil for 64 days | place: USA:Gulf of Mexico | collected 2013-07-27 | reverse complement strand
ATGAAACCCTATTTGGTCTTGCTCCGGGTGGAGTTTACCCTGCAATTACTGTTACCAGCAATCCGGTGCGCTCTTACCGCACCCTTTCAGCCTTACCTGTTCCGCAAGCGGCCATCGGCGGTCTTCTCTCTGCTGCACTTGTCGTCGGCTTGCGCCGCCCAGGCGTTACCTGGCACCCTGCTCATTGGAGCCCGGACTTTCCTCCCCTTGTTGAATAAATTCAACAAGCAGCGATTGTCTAGTCAACTCGGTGCGCATTCTACCTGTTCAAACTATGATGAGCAAGGCTCTGTTGCTTTAAAGAGTCTGCCACAGCACGGAAAAAGGCAATTGTTTCTTGCTTAGAGTAACCGTCCATAAAGGTTTTATCGGCGCTATTTTTGACAATAACCAAACCTTGCTGTTGGTTTACATAAATAAATTGACCGTAAACACCTACGCAGAAAAATTCACCTGGTTGTGCTAATGGGGGTAACCATATTTGATAGCCATAACCCAATTTTTCATGGCTTGATTTTAAGTATTCAGCCCCCGCTGTGGTCGCTTCGTCAAGCCACTTTTCCGATACAAGCTGCTCTTCTTGCCAGCGGCCATTATTTAACAATAAACGACCAAAGCGAGCATAATCTCGGGTAGTGGCATTTAATCCTCCTAAAGCAAAAGCGTTGTCTTTTGAGTCTGTTATCCAAGCAGCATCGCCTTCCATACCAATTTTGCTCCACAGTTCTTTTTGCACCAAGCCAACTAGTGAGTGATCACTTACTCTTCTTAAGATCATGGCTATAACGTGAGTATCCATACTTACATAATGAAACGCTTCTCCAGCGACAGACTGACTTTCAAGTTGAGTAGTCATTTCATCTAAGGAGCCGCCAAGTGCTAATAAACGTCCCATTTTATTAATATCAGAATTAAAATCTAAGTAGTTTTCATCCCATTTAACACCTGATGACATTTGTAATACGTGTTTAACCTTTACTTGCTCGTAACCTGAGCCTTTCATTTCAGGTAGATAAAAACTAACTGGCTGCTCAATATCAATTACACCTCGGTCGACTTGCATACCAAACAAGACTGATACAAAGGATTTTGCCATTGACCAAGAAATGCGCTTATCGTCAGCTTCAGTACCTAAATAATACTGCTCAAAGGTAATGTTATCGTTTTTTAACACTAATAAAGCAGTTGTTGCTCTTCGTGTTAAAAACTCATCTACTACAATTTGCTCATTTTGGAAGGAAAAATCGGTAGGTAATGCTTTAGTTTCATATTCAAATTTATGTGGTTGACTACTTTTTGAAATTTTTTTCGTCCAAAAAGCTTGCTCCATATTTGAAAAATTGCTCACAATGAGATCTTTATCGAACAGAGTGATTACCGCATGTAAGCGACTTACTTTATCCCAGTTAAGGGTCAATAATACCGTGAGTAAGATAGCTAGAATTACTAACCCTTTCTTAGTGAACTGCCAAAAAGCTTTCATATTATGCCTCTGTTTTTATTATTGAAGGGCTTGAAATTATGTTTTTAAACTTAAGGCGATATCATACAGCGCATTTTTCTTCACGCCATATATTTCTGCAGTAATGGCACATGCTTTCTTAGGTTTCATCTCGGCTAATAGCAATTTCAAGGTATTAATAGCTTCTGCAGAAATTTCATCAGGATCGGCTTGATAACCTTCAATAATCAGCACCATTTCACCTTTCAGTTGATTAGGATCTTGCTCAAGCCAAGCCAGTAAACTCTCTGCTTTGTCAGAATGTATGGTTTCAAATGTTTTAGTTAATTCACGTGCTATTACTACATGTCGCTCACCACCTAAGGTAACAACGATATCTTTTATGGTGTCTATAGCGCGCCTTGGCGCATCATAAAACACCATGGTTCTTGCTTCATTTGCCAAAGCCAATAAGGTATTTTTCCTTGCGTTTGATTTCGATGGCAAAAAACCTTCAAATGTAAATCTATCTGTTGGTAAACCTGCCACACTGAGTGCCGAGATAACCGCGCAAGCGCCGGGAATAGGTGAAACAGCTAAACCCAAGCTACGACAGTGCCGCACTAAGTGAAAACCTGGATCACTTATTAATGGCGTACCTGCGTCAGAGACTAACGCGATGCTTTTACCTTCTTGCAATAAAGAAGCAATATATTCTTGTCGTTGCCTCTCGTTATGATCATGCATTGATAGCGTTTTATTTTTTATCGAAAAAGCAGATAATAGTTTTTGCGTATGTCGAGTATCTTCACAAGCGATAATATCTACTTGTGCCAATATATCTAATGCCCTTGCACTAATGTCGCCTAAGTTTCCAATTGGTGTGGCAACAATATACAAAGTACCTGGGGTGACTTTACTTTCATTCATTATAAATAACTTAACTTCAATAGTTGAGACTAGGTCTGATGACGTTTATTATAGCAACACACGACGATAAAAACGCATGGATTTTACCACTTGAGTCAAACAAATATTCCATTTTCGAAAGTAGCAGAAATAAGTATATATCAGTTACTTAAGCAAAATCGTTCTCACCTTTATTTGGTCTTAATTTTTATAGCGCTATTTCTTACTACGGCTTGTGGCACGAAACCAAAGGTGCAAAGCACTGAAAAGACTACAACGGCAATTGTTAAAGATATTAGCGAAGCAAAAACAGCTCAAGAGAAAATCACCTTAGCCCAATCAATAAATGTACAAAATACTGGCTCCATCGAAGAACAACTTGCTCTGCAGATAGAAATTGACGAATTATTAATTTCAGCGAGCGAATTACTTTTGGTGCAACAAGATTTCTCTCAAGCTGTTTGGTTAGCAAATGAGACGCTTTTATTATCTCAACAATATAATAATATTTATCGCTTACTATTAGTAAAAGCTAAAGGTTTACATGCCCTTAACTTTCATCAACAAGCAGAACATCAATTAAAGCTTGCTAAAGCCTTAAGCATTGCCAGTGATGACATTAGTCAATCGCTTGCGCTCACATTCGACTATTATTTGACATTAAGAAAGGTATTGACTGCTCAAGGTCAAAAAGTACTGGCAATAGCGGCGCAGCTTAATGCATTTTCACTAAATGAAAATGCATCAACAAGTGATGTAATCGCCATTTGGCATGAACTTGAATCATTGGCTCAATGGCAAGTAACGCAACTAGTAAAAACAAAAGCAGATTACATCAAAGGTTGGCAACAACTTTTAGAGTACGGTCATAAATTCGGTGCTAATCCTGAGCAATTTTCACGTTATTTAAACGTTTGGCAGCAACAAAATCCTACCCACCCAGCAATTGCCATTATTGATCTATTGAAATCTGCACCTGTTACTATGGGAGAAATGGTTAACATTGCCATTTTATTACCTTTAAGTGGTAGCCAACAGAATGCCGGATTAGCTGCCCAACAAGGTGTATTGGCCGCTTACAACAGTAATAGTACTAGCAACATTCACTTTATCGATACCAACAATATTGACTGGACTACTATCGCAATTGATTTTAGTAAACTTAATATTGATCATATTATTGGCCCACTACTAAAAGCCAATGTAGCAAGCTTCTTAGCGTTAAGTGTGCAAGAGCCTGCACTACAAGTACCTACTTTATTACTCAACTTACCATCACAGCATGAGCTTGCTACCTATCAAGTCGCCTTATCTATGCGTCCTGAAGATGAGGCAATTCAAGCGGCAGCAACTCTTAGCCAAATGAATTATCAACATCCCATTATTTTAAGTTATCAAGATAGAATTTCTCGGCGTATCGCTCAAGCCTATAGCCAACAATGGCAAAAATCGACAGGAAACGCTGTCGATATTGTCTACTTCGATCAAGGCAAGGAGATGCAAGCAAGTTTAAAAGAAAGCCTTGATGTTAATACTAGCCAAACGCGCATTAGCCAACTTAACAGCCGCCTCAAGCATACTATCAAGTCAGAGCCTCGAAATCGCCGTGACATAGATATGATCTACCTGGTAGGTTCAGCCGCACAAACCCGCTTAATTAAGCCTTATATTGATGTTAATACTAGCCCATTTGCTAGTATCATCCCTGTTTATGCGAGTTCACGTAGTCATAGTAATTTCAATGATAAGCATAACGCCAGTAGTACCAATGACTTGCAAGGTTTAACTTTTAGTCAAATTCCTTGGCTACTATCCTCACAACAGCAAAACAAACCCCTTAACAAACTAAGTGATGATCTTTGGCCTAAACGTACCGATAGTTTATCGAGCATCTTTGCGATGGGCTTTGATAGTTTTCAGTTACTTAATAAAACGACTTTGATGCAGCAGGCACCTTATGTTCGCCACTTTGGCCAAACAGGGGTGTTAAGGCTAAACGAAAAGAATATTCTTACCCGAAGCCTTATTTGGGGACAATACCAAAACGACAAGGTACAGCAAGTTGCCATGGATTAAGACGCTAACTAGTCAAAGCAAAGGACAAATAACGGAAGAGTTTGCTAAGCAATACCTGCTAGCACAAGGCCTTACTTTTGTTGATAGCAATGTCCATTGTCGTCGAGGTGAAATTGACCTTATTATGCAGGAACGTGATACCTTAATATTTATTGAAGTGAAATACCGAAAAAATAGCCTCTTCGGTGGAGCAATATCGGCGGTATCTCCAAGCAAGCAACAAAAAATTAAACATTGTGTTGCATTTTTTCTCCATAAACATGATTTAAATGAATATAATACCCCATGCCGATTTGATGTAATTGCTTTGGAAGGTGACATAAATCAGCCAAAAGTGACTTGGTTAAAAAACGCATTTTGATGTTGAAAATTTATTTGGGGAGCGAATTAGCTGCAATATAATACTAATGTTTATCCTTGAATATATACACTTGGCGCAAGTCATTTAATTTTATCTAACTTCCCCTCTTGGAGCTAATTTATCCATGTTAGAACAGATCCAAAACAATTTTACTGAAAGTATTCAGACCCAAATAGCGGCAACGGAAGCTATTTCAACGGCGATAGAACAAGCAGGTATGATTTTAGTGCAAGGCTTACTGGCTGGTAACAAAATACTTGCCTGCGGTAATAGCGGCTCTGCTGGTCATGCACAACATTTTTGTGCTCAATTGCTCAACCGTTTCGAAGCAGAGCGACCTAGTTTACCGGCAATTTCACTGGTTGCAGATAGTACTGCAATAACTTCAATAGCGAACGACTCTCAATTTAATGAATTATTCTCAAAGCAAATACGGGCGTTGGGCAATAATGGCGATGTACTGGTAGCGATATCAAGCAGCGGTAACTCTCAAAATGTTATCAAAGCCGTTGAGAGTGCGGTTTCTCGTGACATGCCTATTATCGCTTTAACAGGGCATGACGGTGGTGACATTGCCGGTTTACTCGGGGAAAACGATGTTGAAATTAGAGTGCCTTCTTCTCGTACTGCACGCATTAATGAAGTACACCTTATTGTGTTGCATTGCTTATGTGAAATTATCGATACCACCTTATTCCCTCAATCGGAGATTTAGTTTTTATGATTCATTTTTCTAAAATCACAACTGTTAAATTAACTACTTGCGTGCTTGTGTTAGCTGTTTTACAAGGATGCGCTGCAGTTACAGTAGCAGCAATTACCGCCGGTGCCAGTATGGCAACAGATAGACGTAGTATTGGTAATCAAATAGATGATCAGAGTATAGAATTGGCGGCTTACAATGAAATGACTAAAAATAAGTCATTAAGTGACAATACTAATTTGCATGTTACCAGTTTAAATGGCGCTGTGCTTATCATTGGCCAAGCCCCTAATACTTACTTGCGTGATCAAGCCATTAAGATTGTTAACGCCATTGCGGGTGTAGTCCGCATTCACAACCAAATACGTATTGGCAATACAACGTCCGTAACCACCCAAACCAATGATGTTTGGTTAACTTCCAAAGTCAAAACTGCTTTATTTTCAAGTGATGAAGTTAACGGAAAGGATATTAAAGTAATTACCGAAAATGCAGAAGTGTTCTTGATGGGGGTTGTATCAAAAAAAGAAGCTGAAGCAGCGGTTACTATCACCCGCAATATCAGTGGAGTAAATAGAGTATTTAAAGCATTTGAATATTTATAAACAGCTAAACAGGAAAAAGTGTAGGCAATAAGCACTATGTGCATATTGCCTACAGTATGTTCGCTAATTATTTAATAATCTTTAAACTAGCCTTGCCTTTAGCAGACTGCTTCGGCTCATTAGTTTTCACTGATGAAGAAACACTACTTAAACTTGGTTTAGGCTTAGCTGTTGGTGTTTCTTTAATAACTATATCATCATCATTTGGATGTTCAATTGGCAAAGAAGTGCCGGCACCATTCTCTTTAGCATAGATAGCAGCCACAGCACCATACGGCACAGTGATATGCTCTAACTTCCCACCAAACCTTGCACTAAACTCAATCGCTTCGCTACCTAACGCAATAGTGCCAACCGCAGAAGATGAAATGTTTAGCACTATTTGGCCATCATTTACATACGCCATAGGTACCAGAACGCCATACACATTAACATCAACTACTATGTGAGGAGATAAATCATTGTCTGAGATCCAATCGTAAAAAGCCCCAACCAAATAGGGCTTATTAGAACTCATTTTTACATTTGACGAATCCATCATTAAGCAGGGTGACCAAAGCGTAATTCGCGCTCAGCTTCTGTTAAAGACGCTTGGAATGATTCACGTTCAAACAAACGTAACATGTAGGTTTTCAACTCTTTTGAACCCTGTCCATCAAGCTCAATACCAAAAGCAGGTAAGCGCCATAACAATGGTGCTAGATAACAGTCAACTAAACTATACTCTTCACTCATAAAATACGGCGCTTCGTTTAAAATTGGCGCAACGCTTAGCAGGCTTTCTTTTAGCTCTTGACGAGCTTGTTCTGCTTGTCCAGCCGTACCCGTTTGTATTTTGGCGGCTAAGCTATACCAGTCATTTTCAATACGGTGCATCATTAATCGGCTTCGACCACGAGACACAGGATAAACAGGCATTAATGGTGGGTGAGGGAAACGCTCATCTAAATATTCAATGATGATTTTAGCTTCATATAAGGCTAATTCACGATCAATTAAGGTTGGTACTGTGCCATAAGGGTTCAAGTCAATTAAGTCTTCAGGCAAGTTGGCTAAGTCAACTAAAGTGATATCAACTCCAACGCCTTTTTCTGCCAATACTATACGTGTTTGATGACTATACATATCATCAGCATGCGAGAATAACGTCATTACTGAACGTTTATTTGCTGCTACGGCCATAGGGCCTCCTATAAATTTACAATTAAATACTTTGCTGATCTGTCTATCAAAAAAGCAACAAAGGGGCATTTGGTCACAAGTACCAAATCCCCCCTAACAATACTATGCGTATTAATAACTTAGTGTATATCTTTCCAGTATTCTTTCTTAAGGAAGTAAGAAATAATAAAAAAGATGAATAAGAAAATTAATACATTATAACCCATTGCTTCACGCTCAAGTTTACTTGGCTCACCAACATATTCTAAAAAGTTGGCTAAATCACGAACTACTATATCATATTCTTCTGTTGTTAAGCTGCCACCCATCGCTGGCGTTACATTACTTTGTTCATCAATAGAACTTACACCCTGCAAATCTTGTAACACGTGAGGCATACCAACATCTTTGAATAACTTATTGTTCACGCCAAATGGACGTTTGTCATCCATATAAAACGACCGCAAATAAGTATAAATCCAATCAGGGGTGCGTAATCGGGCTTCGAGTGTTAAATCTGGTGGTGCAGAACCAAACCACTTTGCCGCTTCTTTAGCTGGCATAGTATTAGTAATGTGATCACCAGGTTTTTCACCTGTATACATAAAATTTTCTATACCATCCGCCTCTTCAATACCTAAGTCTTTGAAGGTGCGATTATAGCGTTGATATTGTAATTGATGACAACCTAAACAATAGTTTATGTAAGTTTTAAAGCCATTTTTTAATGATTCTTTATCCGTTAAATCATTGCCTGCTTTGTCTAGATGTACGCTTGGACCTGAAGCAAAAGCAAATAAAGGTAAAAGCGCACAGAATGCTAAAAGTAATTTTTTCATTAGTGTGAAACCCTCTCTGGAACTGGCTTACATTTTTCATTCTTAGAGTAAAACCAAAGTGCTACGAAGAAACCGAAGTAACCGAAGGCAGCAACAATTCCAATCATATTAGCAGTTGGTGTTGCAGGCATAGTACCTAATACACCGAGCACAATAAAACTAATAGAGAATTGAATTAAGTTTAACAAATGTAACTTAGAACGATAACGAACAGATTTAACTACACCGCGATCAAACCAAGGTAATAAAAACAGTACGATTATTGCTGAGAACATAGCAATAGTTCCTAATAACGGATCAGGTACTATTCGTAATACGGTGAAGAATGGACCAAAATACCAAACTGGCACAATGTGCTCTGGTGTTTTTAAACCATTGGCTGGTTCAAAGTTTGGCGCTTCAATAAAGTAACCGCCACCATCAGGAGCGAAGAACATTACCCAGCAGAATAAAATCAAGAAGCCAGCAACACCCATAATATCTTTTACAGAATAATAAGGGTGGAATGGTATTGCATCAACAATATCGTACTTTTCAGTATATTGTTTATGAAAAGCAAACTTGCTTTGTTCTTCAGGCTTAATAGTGCCTTTTTTCTTTTTAACTTCAATACCTTCAGGGTTATTTGAACCCACTTCATGTAAAGCAAGTATGTGCAAGAACACTAAAATAACCAATACTAATGGCAAAGCAATAACATGCAGTGCAAAGAACCGGTTTAGAGTTGCACCAGAAATAACATAATCACCGCGAATCCAAAGGGTTAGATCATCACCAATAACGGGGATGGTCCCAAATAAAGAAATAATTACTTGCGCTCCCCAATACGACATATTACCCCAAGGTAGTAAATAGCCCATAAATGCTTCAGCCATTAATACCAAGAAGATCAACATACCGAAGATCCATAATAATTCACGTGGTTTTTGATACGAGCCATACATTAGGCCACGCATCATATGCAAGTAAACCACAATAAAGAAAGCCGATGCGCCAGTAGAATGCATATATCGAAGCAACCAGCCGTAGTCGACATCGCGCATTATATATTCAATACTAGCAAATGCTCCATCACCCGAAGGTTCGTAGCTCATAGTCAACCATACGCCAGTCAAAATTTGATTTACTAACACTAACATGGCTAATGAACCAAAAAAGTACCAGAAATTAAAGTTTTTAGGTGCTGGATACTGTGCCAAATGCTTATTCCAAGCATCAGTTAAAGGTAAGCGCTTGTCCATCCAAGCCATAAAATTTGTAAACATTATGCCTCTCCTTGTCCAACACCAATTAACAAAGTGTCTTCGCTTGTGAAAGAATGCTCAGGAACCACTAAATTCAATGGTGCAGGAACCCCTTGAAAAACTCGACCAGCCATATCAAATTTACTACCATGACATGGACAGAAGAACCCTTCACTCACCCCTTCAACAAACTGGTCAAAATCCCCGCCATGATGAGTAGGTGCACAGCCTAAGTGAGTACAAACACCTAAAGCGACCATAAATTCAGGTTTTATGGAACGATAAGCATTCGTTGCATAACTCGGTTGCTGTGCTTTTTCGGAGTTAGGGTCGCGCAATTGATCATCATGCTTGGCTAAACTAGACACCGTGGTTTCAGTACGACGAACTACATAAACAGGTTTACCACGCCATTCAGCACGGATTAATTGACCAGGCTCTATTTTACCAACATTGACTTCTACTGGAGCACCCGCTGCTTTCGCGCGAGCACTTGGATTCCAGGAACCAATGAAAGGCACAGCCACTCCGACCACACCAGCTCCACCAACAACAGCAGTAGCCGCAGTTAAGAAGCGTCGGCGGCCGTTATTCACAGGCACATCGCTCATTCATACTCTCCAATTTACATTAATGACCAACAGTTATTATTACTAAACAAGTTTATTAACAATCACTCGTATCTAAACTAGCATAGCGGTTGTTTTTGTTTGATCAAACTTATACCAAGCGGTACATCGACAAAAAATTTTTATGATCATAAAGAAATAGGCTATTTTTTACAAGGTAAAAAGGCGCTTAAGCACTGTAAAGTGAGAAAAAAAGAAAAATACTTACAAATAATAGGGGAATATTAACTGGCTAACTTTTTTAATCTATAACTTGTATAAAATTTAAGTAAAAAAAAACCGACACAAGGTCGGTTTTTTTGAAATCGTATAAAACGAAAATTAACGTTTTGAGAACTGTGGTTTCTTACGTGCTTTATGTAAGCCCACTTTCTTACGTTCAACTTTACGCGCATCACGAGTAACGAAGCCAGCTTTGCGTAGATCACTACGGAAAGTTTCATCGAACTCCATTAATGCACGAGTAATACCGTGACGAATAGCACCGGCTTGACCAGAAATACCACCACCTACAACAGTGATGTTAAAGTCAAACTTTTCTAACATTTCAACTAACTCTAATGGTTGACGAACAACCATACGAGCTGTTTCACGACCGAAGTACTCAGAAATGTCACGTTTGTTAATTGTGATTGCACCGTTACCAGCTTTCATGAACACACGAGCAGTTGAGCTCTTGCGACGACCAGTACCGTAATATTGATT
>MAAC01008071.1_pt1 | contig 10675 bp, 8 predicted proteins | sample 1115981 | NCBI WGS metagenome assembly MAAC01 (sample SAMN04961126, study PRJNA320927) | seawater metagenome | isolation source: sample BD02T64 sea water enriched with oil for 64 days | place: USA:Gulf of Mexico | collected 2013-07-27 | reverse complement strand
TAAGCAAATCCATATACCACTTCTAATGGCATAGATCCAACAGGACCAATTTTAAAATTATTCCTAGATCTTTCTGTTTGAGCTCCCCAATATTTATCTGCAGGAACTTTTACATCTCCCATCGTGTCTTTTTCTATTCTGTATTTCATTTTAAAGTGTTGTTTTAAGCTGAAGCAAAATTACTAAAAGTATCACAATCAGTTATCAACAATAAGAGAAAATAGTTGTTTAAAATAATTTTTAAATAGTGGTGTAAATAGAAAATATGTATTATTTTTGTAGCATTAATTATTTATAAAAAAACACAAATGTTAGATTTTTCAGAATTTTCAGGATTTTTATTATTCATGTTTATTTTCACCGCTGGATTTTGGTTGTTAATTTTTCTATTAACATTTGTAGTTCCTTACTGGATTGGTGGTACAATTTGGGAGAACATGAAATTAAAAAGAGAAGCAAAGAAAGCTGCTGCTAAAGAGTAGTTTTAAAAACATATAAAAAAAAGGGTTTGCAAATTGCAAACCCTTTTTTTTATATGTTCATCTTACTTACCAAACCCTTCACCACCTTCTTCAAAATCATTGCTTTGACGTGGTCTACTTTGTTTTTGATTTTTCTTTTGATTGAAACGATACACAAAGCTTAAAGAAACTTGTCGTTGTCTCCATTGCATTTCTCCGTAAGTAGAAGAATTAGGGGTATACGAGTATCCCTTACGTTTTCTAGAATTAAACACATCACTTATGTTTAATACCATGGTGCCATTGTCTTTTAATAAATCTTTACTAAACGCTAGGTTGGCACTAAAAATTCCATCTCTGGTGCTTTGTGCATTTGTTTGACCGCCTCTATAGGATAAACGTGTTTGCCATTGTATATCTGCAGGTAAGGTGATTCTAGCATTAAATCGGGTGCTCCAGTTTGTATCTTTGTTTCCAAAGTCGATATTGTTGTATTCTCCAACAGTTTCAAATCCATAAAAGTTAAAACTTCCAGAGAAATTCACTTTTTTAGAAGCTCTATAATTCGTGGTGAATTCAAACCCATACCTATCTTCAGATGATAAGTTTATTGGTGAACGAACAATTACTGGTACACCATTTACAAAATCGCCCCTTTCTTGACTTATAAATTGAAAAATTCCAGTTGAATGTCGAAAGTATATAGAAGAATTTAGAGTGAGTTTTTTCCATTTTTTTAAGTACCCTAGATCATAAGAACTGGTGAAAGTTGGATTTAAATCAACATTTCCTTTAAAGATATTTGTCTCTGAAGTTCTAGATTCAAATGGGTTTAAAAACCAAGACCTTGGTCTACGCAACCTTTTACTAAAACCTAATGTGATACTTTGATCATCTGAAATTTCATAGCCTAAATTGACGGTAGGGAAAAGTTGAGAATATTTTTTGTCAAAATTCTCATTGGTTGTAAGTAAATTTATTTTTACATCAGACAATTCTCCTCTAAGTCCAAGCAAGTACGAGAACTTGTCAAGTTTTCTTCCATATTGCGCATATAAAGCGTGGATGTTTTGCTCAAAATCTAAATTATTTGATGGATCAAATTGTGGATTAATGTTTGGGTTATTGACTTTGTAATCTGAATTTCTATTTTCAAAATCACTTTTATATCCTAGTTCTAATTGAGAACCTTCTCCAAAAGGATATACATAATCTATTTGTACTAGCTTTCGTGTAGAATTTTGAATTGTTGTATTTTCTTCTACAAAAACATTATCTTGATTGATGGTTCCAATTTCATCTTGATCACTTTTACTGTATTGTAAATCAATCGTTAGCTTTTTGCCCGTGTCATTTAATCTGTTTGTGTAGTTAATTGAGAATTGCGTCGATTTAGAATCTGAGATTTCATTTTCATCTCTAATTCTACTATCAGTTAAATTATTATTAACATCAAAAATTTCAACATTATTGTTAGAGGTGTTTTCTCCGTCAGAATTTCTGTACACAATATTTCCTAAAATAGAACTATTATCATTTAAATAATACTCTAACCCAAAGCTAGTATTGAATCCTTTTCTAAGTCTATTACTATTTCTTATTTCGTTTAGAAACCCTGTAATAGTACCTGTATTGTCAAAATAGGTTGAGTTGTTTAAACCATTTCCTGGGCCATTTCTATAGCTATAACCTGTATTGGTGAAAACATTGTATTTCTTGGTTCTGTAATTTAGATTTGCTGATATTCCATATTGACTGGGATCTCCAATAGTTGGATTAATTGATCCATTAAAACCGGTGACTTTTCCCTTTCTTAATATGATGTTTAATATTCCTGCGGTTCCTTCAGCGTCATATCTGGCAGATGGAGAAGTAATTACCTCAACCCTTTCAATAGCATCTGCTGGCAATTGTCTTAAAGCGCTTGTGCCGTCTAAACCAACCAATGACGAAGGCTTGCCGTCAATTAATATTCGAACATTTTCATTTCCTCTCAAACTTACGTTTCCTTCTACGTCTACACTAACAGAAGGAACGTTGTCAAGCACATCAGAAACATTTCCTCCTTTCACGGTCATGTCTTTACCTACGTGGTAAATCTTTTTGTCTAGGCGAATGTCTACAGTCGATTTTTCAGGAATAATATTTACTTCATCAAGAGTTTCTCCATCTTCAGTTAATATCAGGGTCCCTAGATTAAGATTTTTATCAATGGTTCTACTTTTAAAATTTATTGTTTTAAAAGAAATGAATTCAACACGGATATCATAATTTCCTTTTTGAATTTTTATGTTGAAAACCCCTTTGTTATTAGTTATTCCACCGCTAATTTTTTGGTTTTTTAAGTTCTTTAGAACTACTGTTGCGTATTCTAATGGCTCTTTGGTGTCTTTATCAATTACTTTTCCTGAAATAGAAAACGTTTTGGATTGGGCGGGACGTTGTGCGATGACGGTGGTGATACATAATAAGCAAATTACTGCTGCGTAAATTTTTTTCATGAAAGTAGGTTCTGGTTTGTTTTCGAGTATTTGACCTAACTGTTTTATGATGGTTTAAAGCCTTGTTGTTAAACTTGTGTTAAAGAAAAAGAGAGCCATTTGGCTCTCTAATTTTATATGATATTTTGAATGTTTTCTAATGGTCTCCCTATTGCGGCTTTTGAATTATTAACAACTATTGGTCTTTCAATTAATTTGGGGTTTTGAATCATCGCATCAATAATTTCATTCTCGGATAATTCTTTTCCTTTATAATTTTCCTTCCAAATAGCTTCAGTTTTTCTGACCAATTCTATTGGTTTTATTTGAAGCTTTTCAATAATTGAGGTCAATTCTAGTTTTGTGGGAATATTCTCTAAATATTTTATAATTTCAAATTGTTTTCCAGATTTCTCAAGTAATTCTACTCCTTGTCTGGATTTGCTGCATCTAGGGTTGTGGTATATTTTGATCATAATTAATCTATATTTAATACGGTTTTATCAATTTTGTAAAAATACCTTTTCTGTAATGAATCAAATTTATTACTCGCAAAACTTTTTATAAGTCTTTCTGTTGGATATGTTATATTTGATAAATTCAGTAGTGTGTGAAAAGTATTTATAGAGGATATTTTAACGTTATTGTGTTTGTATAAGTTGTTCGTTTTAGTAGGGTATGTGCTGTTGTATTGGTTAGATGTCCAGACTATTAAAGGGATCTCAATTTCATATTTTGAAGGCTCTAGATAGGCATGTAATATTTTTTCTTGATCGTCATATAGGTTTTCTCCGTGGTCTGAGATATAATATAAGAACGAAATTGCATGCTGTTTTTTTAATAAAGAAATGAAGTTTGCAAGTACATGGTCTGTATATAAAATAGAATTGTCATAACTATTAATTAATTCTTGCTTTTTTGAAAGATCAATACTATTTCCAATTGACAAGCCTCTGCTCATTGATGGACGAAATTTATTAAACATTTCGGGGTATCTGTAATTGTATCTAAAATGACTTCCTAATGTGTGAATGATAATAAATTTTTTGGTGCTACTAGTGTCGTTTAAGACCTGTTGTAATTCGGGAAGAATTGCGTTATCATAGTTCGCAGCATCTAATGAAACAGACGTGTTTTTATACACATCTGCTAAGCTTGCATAAAAACCAAAAACACTCCCAACACCAATAGATTGATTGCTGATCCAATACGTTTTAAACCCTGCTTCTTTGTATGTATTGATTATGGCGGGTTCATTAAATTTTAAATGTGGTGTTTTAGGGGTGGCTCTTGTTAATATAAACGGAATGCTTAAGGAGGTGATATTTGCCGCGCTAGCTACATTTTTAAAATTAAAAATACTTGAAATGGTATCTAAGTTTGGTGTTGTTTGTCGCGCGTAATTATACAGACTGAAATTATGCTTCCTAGCGGTTTCTCCAAGTACTAAAACATAAATTTCTTGTTGCTTTAAAGAGTCTTTTTTAACCGCGTTAAATTTAAAGCCACTGATGCCTTGTTGATAGTTTTTCTTTTTCTGAATTCCGGTGTGCACTTCGTTTAATTTTAAAAAAATGTCTACAGGGAAAATCTTGTTTAATTGAACTTTTAACGCGTAGTTGGCAACTCCTAAAGTTTCTATATAGCCATTATTCAGTTTTGTGGCGGCAATAAAATTTCTGGCATAAAGAATTGAGAAGGAACTTAATGTGAAAATTAAAATGTTCCTTCTGAGTTTCGTCTTTAATTTAAAATCACTTTTTAGGTTGTAGCTAAAAAATAAAAGCACTAAAAAAAGAGCAAATACCCATAAAGCGGACAGAATATTTCCCGTTATTAATTCTGTTATTTCAGAATAGTTGGTTAAAAATATTGCAGCAACAGTTTCTTCAGAAGAAGGTACTTTGTAGTGACTAATAACAGCAGTTTCAAATATAATTAAAGGTAAGAGTAGTATTATAAGCCAACTAAAATATTTAGGTTTTAAAAAAGATAAGGGTAAAATGATGATAGAAAAAGAAAGCAGGGCAAACACAAACTTCTTTAGGTAAGAAGCCACTACCGAGTCTTCACCTATTACGATTAGCAATAGGTTGGGAATCATGGCAGTCAAAATAAAAACCGCGAGATAAAATTGGTGTTTTTTAAGGTTATTTCTTTTGCTGTCCATGAGACATTAAATATGCTTTTAAAAATGCGTCAATATCACCATTCATGACTGCATCGACATTTCCTGTTTCTTGAGCAGTTCTTACATCTTTTACTAATTTATAAGGATGCATTACATAATTTCTGATTTGACTTCCCCATTCATTTTTCATTTTATTTGCTTCAATATCATCCCTTGCTGCTTGTCTCTTTTGCAATTCTATTTCATACAATTGCGATTTTAACATTTTCATAGCAGTAGCTCTATTATCATGCTGGGATCTAGAATTTGAACATTGAATCTGAATTCCACTAGGTTTATGAGTCAATTGAACTTTAGTTTCAACCTTGTTTACATTTTGTCCACCTGCTCCGCTAGACCGTGCGGTAGTGATTTCGATATCTGCTGGATTTACATCTATTTCAATAGAATCATCTGCAACGGGGTACACATAGACAGAGGCAAAAGAAGTATGTCTTTTTGCATTGCTGTCAAACGGAGAAATTCGTACCAAACGATGTACGCCATTTTCTCCTTTTAACCACCCAAATGCGTAATCTCCATCAAATTCAAGTGTAACAGTTTTTATACCAGCAGACTCACCACTTTGGTAATTCAGTTCTTTTATTTTTAATCCATTTTTTTCTCCCCACATCATGTACATGCGCATTAGCATTTCTGCCCAGTCACAACTTTCTGTACCTCCAGCGCCAGCGGTAATCTGAATAACAGCGCTTAAATTATCACCTTCTTCAGAGAGCATATTTCTAAACTCTACCGTTTCAAGCAAGGTAATTAACTGATGGTATTGTTCTTCAACTTCAGTTTCTTCAGCATCACCGTCTTTAAAGAAGTCTAATAAAATTTGTGTGTCTTCATGCAATGAAACTATTGTATTGTAATCAATAACCCATTTTTTTTTAAGTCGTAATTCCCGCATAAACACTTCTGCTTCTTTGGGATTGTTCCAAAAATCTGGATCTACAGTTTTTTCTTCTTCGTTGGTAATTTCAATAAGCTTTTGTTCTATGTTTAAGTAGCTGTATAGCTTATGTATTCTTTCCGTAGCACTTTTAAGTTGTTCTTGTGTAATCATAATTACCACAAAAATAAGTTAAAAAAGCGATTTAATATTTTAATCAATCTTATTTCTCGTCTATATTTTATAGTTTTATAGAAAATCTATTCACCATGAAAAAAATCACTGTTTTATTTCTATTTGTTTTTATTCAACAAACTTGTTTTTCACAATTTTTTAAGGACAATAAGAAGGTAACTCAATTTAAAGGCTATTTTAATTATTATTATGATAGTGGTAAGGACAAAATATATTTAGAAATAAAAAAACTAGAAAATGAATTCTTGTACGTAAATGCACTTTCTGAAGGAGTTGGATCGAACGATATTGGTTTAGATAGAGGGAAACTTGGAGGTGGAGCAGTTGTGTTTTTTAGAAAAGCTGGAAATAAAATATTGCTCATTCAGCCCAATCAGAAATATAGGGCATTGACAAATAATATTGAAGAGAAAAAATCAATTAAAGAAGCTTTTGCAAAATCTGTATTACATGGTTTTGTGATTAAAGAAGAAAAAGAGGAGGTGTATTTAGTAGATGCAACGTCTTTTTTTATGCAAGATACCTTTGGGGTTGCTGGGACATTATCTAGAAATGGAGAAGGGAATTATAATTTAGATCGCTCTAGAAGTGCCTTTAATTTAGAACGAACAAAAGCGTTTGAAAAAAATGTTGAGTTTGATGTGTTGCTCACTTTTAAAGGAAAGCCAAAAGGAAGAAATTTATGGTCGGTCACTCCAGACGCAAGCGCAGTTACAGTATATCAACATCATTCTTTTGTGGAGTTGCCGGATGCGAATTATAGCCCAAGAGAATTTGATCCTAGAGCAGGTGGTTATCCAATGTCATATATGGATTATTCTACACCTGTAAACCAATCCATCGTAAAGCGATTTATTTATCGTCATCGATTAGAAAAGAAAAACCCAACTGCAGCAATTAGTGAAGCTGTAGAACCGATTATTTATTATTTAGATCCTGGAACACCAGAACCAATAAGATCTGCTTTATTAGATGGAGCTAGATGGTGGAATCAAGCTTTTGAAGCCATTGGTTACAAAGATGCATTTCAAGTAAAAATGTTGCCTAAGGATGCCGATCCATTAGATTTAAGATACAATGTGATTCAATGGGTGCATAGATCTACTCGTGGTTGGAGTTATGGAGGTAGTATCTCAGACCCAAGAACAGGTGAAATAATTAAGGGACATGTAAGTTTGGGCTCGCTAAGAATTCGTCAAGATTTTTTAATTGCGCAAGCTTTGCAAGCTCCATACGCTTCAAATACGCCAGATGATACATTTGCTTTAGAGATGGCATTGGCTAGAATTAGGCAATTGTCTGCGCATGAAGTTGGGCATACTATAGGTTTTGCGCATAACTTTGCAGCAAGTACAAACAATAGAGCGTCAGTAATGGATTATCCGCATCCACAATTTTCATTAAAAAATGGAAAAATAGATTTTTCGAATGCATATGCAACGAATATTGGTGATTGGGATAAGGTAACTGTAGCCTATGCGTATCAGCAATTTACTTCTAATGAAAAACAAGGGTTGCAGCATATTTTAACTTCAGCGTTTTCAAAAGGGTTGCGTTATTTATCTGATCAAGACGCAAGATCTCCAGGAAGTGCCCATGCCTATGCGCATTTATGGGATAATGGTAAAAAGGCAGCTGATGAGTTGAATGATATTTTGGAAATTAGGAAGAATGCCATACACAAATTCTCGCCAGACAATATTAAATCTGGTGAACCATATTCGGTTTTAGAAGATGTTTTTGTTCCTGTCTATTTTCTGCATAGATATCAAGTTGAAGCAACTTCTAAAGTTATTGGAGGATTGGATTATAATTATGCTGTAAAAGGAGGGAATCAAACCATTGTAAAAAGAGTTCCTGGATCTGAAGAAAGAAGCGCGTTAAAAGCGCTGTTAAAAACTATTGACGTAAAAAACTTAGCAATTCCGGTTGCTAAATTGCAGTTATTCCCACCAAGAGCATTGGGGTATGGAAGAACAAGAGAATCGTTTAAAAGTAAGGTAGGGGCTGAGTTTGATCCTTACGGAGCTGTAGAAACTTCGTCAGAATTGTCACTGAGTTTGTTGTTTCATCCGCAAAGAGCTTCTCGCTTGGTGTTGCATAAAAGTTTAGATGATTCGCAATTGGGATTGGTTGAAGTGATAGATGCTGTTATTAAAAACTCTTTTAAGAAATCTCATAAGAAAAGATATCATCAAGAGTTGCAAAATGTTGTCAATACACAAGTGTTAAATCAATTATTTGGATTGGCAGCTAATCCATCAAATTATTCGCAAGTAAATGCAATTGTAAATTACAAGCTGGATGAAATCTCTAATTGGCTGCGTTCAAGAAAAGTCAAAGGAGTTCAGAAAATGTATACGATAGAGTTTTTAAAATTGATTACCGAATTTAAAAAAGCACCATCGAAATTTAAAAAAGCAAGGTCACCAAAAATACCAGATGGCTCTCCAATTGGAATGAATTAAAGAAGAAATCATACATGAAAATAAATTTAATAAGCGATACGGTTACGAAACCATCAAAAGAAATGTTGGCTGCAATGATGCATGCAGAGGTTGGAGATGATGTCTTTAAATCTGATCCAACAGTAAATGAATTACAAGAAAAAATAGCCCAACTGTTTGGTATGGAGGATGCATTATTTTTTCCTTCAGGTACCATGGCTAATCAAGCTGCAATAAAAATACATACGCAGCCTGGAGATAGGATGTTTTGTGATAAATGGGCACATGTGTATAATTATGAAGGCGGTGGCGCGGCGTTTAATTCTGGTGTGACTTCGCATCTGTTAGATGGTGAAAGAGGCATGTTTACAGCTGAGCAATTAAAAGAAGCTGTTTCTGGCAGAGCAGATATTCACGTCCCTTATAATAGACTCGTGTGTATTGAAAATACAACAAATAAAGGAGGAGGGGCTTGTTGGGATTTTGAAGAGTTAAAAAAGATTCAGAAAATAGCAAAAGAAAATGAGTTGATTTTTCATTTAGATGGGGCTAGGCTATTTAATGCGCTGGTAGCGAAAAATGAAACTCCACAACAATATGGGGAGTTGTTTGATACCATTTCAATTTGTTTGTCAAAAGGATTGGGCGCCCCAGTAGGTTCAATTTTATTGGGAACTAAAAATGATATTGCAAAAGCATTACGTGTGCGTAAATTATTTGGAGGGGCGATGAGGCAGGCTGGTTTTTTAGCCGCAGCAGCAATTTATGCCTTAGAAAATAATGTAGCTCGTTTGGCAGATGATCATGATAGAGCAAAGAGGATTGGGGTTGTTTTAGAAGCCTGTTCATACGTGCAAAAAGTGGAGCCTATAGAAACAAACATTGTCATCTTTTATGTAAATGACGGGATTGATCCAATGGATTTTATTGCAAAAATGGAATCGAAAGGTATTTTGTTAATTTCAATGGGGCAAGGGAAAATTAGAATAGTAACGCATTTAGATTTTACTGAATTGATGCTTGAAAAATTGCTGTTAGAATTAAACGCATTCTAAATAAAAAAAAACCTCCATTTGGAGGTTTTTTTTTATTTATTTTAAATGTTCTAAAGAGTCTAATTCTTTATAGTTTTTATTTAATTTTTTTAGGAGTGTGCCATAGGTAACTTTGTAAAACAACCAGATTATAAGCAGCACCATTAAAGCTCCTATTATTTGAATTATTAGTGCACCAGACATTAGCGTGTTTATATCAACTTCTAAGTTGTTAGGATTAAGTGTTTTTGCAAATAATTCTTTATTAGAAAACATAACACTGTTAATAATAACAATTAAGATAAAGGCGCCTATTAAATTATAATACACGTAGTATTTTACGGTTTTTCGAACACGTAAAATTTTAGTCATTAACTTTTTGGTATTGTCTGTAGCTGAAACGGCTTTGTAGTTTTTATAAAAAAGAATTAAAAATAATACAATTATGATATAGCTTAATATCATATAGTAGTTTAAAAATCCAATTAAATTGAAATCACTATAGACATCAATGTAGCTATCAGGAATAAATAAATTTAAGCAAACTCCAAGTGAAAGTTCTAAAACTCCAAGAATGAACACCCACTTAACTACGGATGACGATTTTGAATGTGCCATCTTGTAAATATCAATTTTAGAAACAGCATTGGTTTCTTCGGGTTGATTTTCCCATGATTTTTTATATGTATCTAAATCCATAAGTTATGGGTTTAATATGTTTTTTAATTTTTCTTTTGCCCGATTCATCTTTACTCTGGCGTTTACTTGTGTGATACCAAGAGCTTCAGATATTTCCTTATAGGGCTTGTCTTCTAAATATAAAAATATCAAAGCCTTATCAATATCATTTAACTCGTGAATTGCCTTATATAATGACTTTAACTGCAGTTCTTCGGTGTCGTCATACTCGCTAGATTTGATTTTATATGTAAAATTATCAATATCTTGAGTTTTAATACTTCTAGTTGATTTTCTATATAAAGAGAT
>MAAC01016830.1_pt1 | contig 10681 bp, 9 predicted proteins | sample 1115981 | NCBI WGS metagenome assembly MAAC01 (sample SAMN04961126, study PRJNA320927) | seawater metagenome | isolation source: sample BD02T64 sea water enriched with oil for 64 days | place: USA:Gulf of Mexico | collected 2013-07-27 | reverse complement strand
GAATAATCTTCTTCTCTCTTTGTTAACTTCTTACCCATATATTAAAAGTTTGGCATAAAACTTGTTATCTTTAATGTGGATTAAAATCCAGTACAAAACTAATGCAAAAAGATTAGTAGCCCTATCAAAGTTTAATTTTTTTGCAAACAATATTAATCTATCAATTAATACATCATGAAACTAAATAACTTTACTAAGAGAAATTATTACTCCTTATATGTAACACTTTTATCTGCAGTGTTTTTAGTTTCGTGTGGCACTTACCAAAGTGTATACACCAATGATGGAATTTATGATGATGAACCAATTGAAGAAGAAGTAGTCATTGTACAATCAAAAAGAGATTCAAAAAAAGTTGATGATAATTATTTTAAAAGAGAATTAGACAAACTTAATAACAACATTGATAATGAAGATATTTTCACAGATGTTGACGACTATAATTCTTATGATAATTTAGATGACGACTACTCTTATGATAATAATGATCCATGGGGCTATTCTTCTGATGACAATGTAGTTGTAAATATTAATTTCAACAATAGATATTGGAATAACTGGAATTATTACGGGCACAATAGCCATTGGAGATATAGATGGGGTTTTAGCCATGGGTATTATGGAAACTATATGTATCAACCATATTATTATGGTTATTACAATAATAACATCCATTATGGTTTTTATTATTCACCATATTACTATGTTCCAAACTACAGAAACGTAAGGTATTACAACAATAGGTACAATAGAAATTATACGTATACTAAACGCAATACAAATTACCGAAATTCTACCACTAGAAGAAACACCACATACACTAGCAAGAGATCAAGCAACTCTTCTAACCGAAGATCATCTACTATAAACAATAGAGTAAGATCAGTTTACAGCAATAGAAACTATAGCACCACAAGAAGAAATAGCGCCACAAACAATAGCTCTACTAATTCTAGAAGACAATCTTCGTCAACAAAACCTACAAAAAGAAGATCATCATCTTCTACAAGGAGCTCAAACAATAAAAGCTACAAGAGAAGCTCTTCAAACTCAAATAGATCATATAAATCAAATTCTTCATCAAGAAGAAGCTCATCTTCAACAAGAAGATCTAGCTCATCTAGGAGCAATAGCTCAAGTAACAGGAGCAGTAGCTCTAGAAAAAGAGGAAATTAACATAACAAAATTTATCATGAAAAAAGTTACATTATTTGTACTCTTTTGTGCAATATCTTTGCCTAATTTCTCACAAAGTTTAGGCTACCAAGACTTAGCTTTATTATTTTCTAAAGACAACAATACCGGTACAGCAAGATTTAACGCTATGAGCGGAGCGTTTGGAGCTTTGGGTGGAGATGTTTCAGCCATAAAAATAAACCCAGCTGGTGCCTCCATTTTTAAAAACAGTTTATTTTCCGCTTCTGTAAATTTAAGGAACACAGATATTACCTCTAGTTATTACGGAAACAATAGCACAACACAAGAAGAGTATTTTAATTTTTCTCAAGCAGGGGCTGTTTTTGTATACAAAACCTACGAGAATAGTGACTGGTCTAAGTTTGCATTTAGCTTTAACTATTCTATTAGAAATGATTACAATGATCGTTTTTTAAGTAATGGAAATAGCAATTTCTCTACTTTTACAGAATTCCCACTTGATAATGGAAACCCAAAAAATCAATATACAAATGCAGATTCTCAAAGATTTTCAAATACAACTAGTGGAGAATTAGCTGAATACAATTTCGCCATCTCTGGCGTGTATCAAAATGATTTACATTTAGGCGTAGCCGTGAACACCTATGATTTAAAATTTTTCCAGCGATCAACCTTAAGAGAGCAAAACAATGACGGAAACGGAAATGTATTAAAAGCTAAATTTTACCAAGAAAATATCACAACTGGCACAGGTTTTTCTTTAAGTGCTGGTGCAATATACAAAGCGTCTAAAAGTTTACGGTTAGGGTTTTCATATCATACACCTACCTGGTTTACAGAAGTAAATGAAGAAAGCAACATTTTAAATAATGACGGCTTCTTTGGGGATACAGAAATTGAAGTAACCGGAAGTAATACTATTTATGACAATACAGCCGGTAACAACTTCCCAGTTCAAGGGTTTTCTTACAAACTAAAAACACCAGCTAAAACTACGGCAAGTATTGCCTACATTTTTGGAAATAATGGATTGATCAGTGCAGACTACACTATCAACGGATATAAGAAAATGAAACTTTCTAATGCTGATTTCAATACAGAAAACCAATTTTTTAACGACCAGTTAAGAAACTCTTACACATTAAATATAGGATCTGAATGGCGTTTTAAGGCACTTAGTTTACGTGGAGGGTATCATTATGAGCAAAGCCCAGATGCAAATGCGATTGAATCTGACAACATAAAAGGGTATTCTTTTGGAGCTGGTTATAATTTCGGGAACACGAAACTAGATTTTGCATATCAAAACAAATCTAACACCCAACAATACAATTTTTATCCTCAATACAACCAAGTAAATGCAGCTGAATTAAATATTGATAACAGAATTATCACTGCAACAGTTACCATCAATTTATAAAAACATTTATCCTAAAAAACTACAAAGACCTCAAAGGAAATAAACCTTTGAGGTCTTTGCAATTCATTCATATTTTTACCTTAATTTTGTCGAACATTTGTTCCTTAAATTCAATAGGACAACTTATACAACATTATGAGCGAAATTTCAATTTCAATTCAGAATACAAATAACGATACTATTGTAAAATTTGCAAGTAATTCGATCTTAATTAATGGTGGAAGCTACGAGTATAACAACATTGATGATGCTAAAAATGCTCCCTTAGCGCAACAATTATTTTATTTACCATTTGTGAAAAAGGTTTTTATAACTGCTAATTTCATAGCAATTCAAAAGTATGATATTGTTGACTGGGCAGATGTTCAGGAAGAAGTACGTGAACAGATTGAGGCGTATTTAAAAGACGGAAATCTTGTTGTAAAAGAAGAGACAACAAAAAAGAAAGCAATAGAAGTATATGCAGAAGTAACTCCAAATCCTTCAGTAATGAAATTTGGAACAACTCAATCACTAACAACTACAGATGTTGAGTGTAAAAATATTGATGAAGCAAATGAAACATCTCCATTAGCTCAAGCGCTATTTCATTTTCCTTTTGTAAAAGAAGTTTTTATTTCTCAAAACTACATTTCTATTACAAAATTCGAAATGGTAGAGTGGAATGAAATTCACCCAGAAATAAGAGAATTTATTCGTAATTACTTACAAGAAAACAAAACAATTATAAAACAATTACCAAAAGAGCAAGCTTCTACGAATGAAGCAACACAAACACCTTTAGAAAACTTAGATGAAACTTCTGCGAAAATTGTAAGCATTTTAGATGAGTACATAAAACCCGCAGTTGCTTCTGATGGTGGTAATATTGCTTTTAAATCTTACGATCCAAAAAGTAAAGTTGTAAGCGTTATTTTACAAGGTGCTTGCAGCGGATGCCCTTCATCTACAATTACGTTAAAAAACGGAATTGAGACAATGTTAAAAGACATGTTACCAAACCAAATTAATGAAGTTGTAGCAATTAACGGATAAAATTATGTCAGCAGAGCACATTAAACCCTATAAAGATTCAGACAAAGGAAAAAAAGAGCAAGTTGCTCAAATGTTTGATAATATTTCTAAAAACTACGACGGTTTAAACCGAGTTATCTCTTTTGGGATTGATGTAAAATGGCGTAAAAAAGTAGTTAAAATTATTGGAAAAAATAATCCAAAACAGATTTTAGATATTGCTACCGGAACTGGAGATTTAGCAATAATGATGGCCGGGTTAAACCCTGATAAAATTATTGGACTAGATATTTCTGCAGGAATGTTAGACGTTGGAAAACAGAAGATTGCGAACGCAAATTTATCTGACACAATAGAAATGATTGTTGGCGATTCTGAAAACATACCTTTTGATGATAATAGTTTTGATGCCATTACAGTTTCTTTTGGTGTTCGAAATTTCGCAAATCTTGACAAAGGATTAAAAGAAATTAAACGTGTTTTAAAACCTGGCGGAACTTTTGTTGTATTAGAAACTTCTGTACCTACTAAATTCTTATACAAACAAGGGTATCGTTTTCATACTTCAGTAATTCTACCAATTATTGGAAAACTATTTTCTAAAGACAAAGTTGCGTATTCATATTTATCTGAATCAGCAAATTCTTTTCCTTTCGGAGAAAAATTCAACAATATTTTACTAAAAAACGGGTTTACTACTGCAATGGATAAACCAGTAACTTTTGGAGTAGCCTCTATATACATAGCTACTAAGTAAAATGAAAAAACTACAACTTGTATTTTTAGGCCTATTAATTTCAGCTTCAAGCACTGTGTTTTCGCAAGCTGACAGAGTCATTAATAAGCCTAACTTTGACAAACTAAAATTGCACTTTGGATTTTACTTAGGGCTAAATCAGAATGACTTTAAGGTAAACTACAAAAACAGTAACTACGAAAATGCTAATGTTAGCATAGAACCAACAAGTGGCTTTAATGTTGGCTTAATTGCAGATTTACGCCTACATAAAAACATCAATCTTCGTTTTGAACCAGGATTGGTTAGTAACTCTAAAGTTTTAGCTTTTACACACATCAACACGAAAAGAGATAGTGTAAGAGAAATTGGTTCTACCTATTTACATTTACCGGTACTATTAAAATTTAGCACAGACAGAATGGACAATGTTAGACCCTATGTTTTAGCTGGACTTTCTTTGGATTATAATTTCTCTAGTAATCAGAAAAATGCAAATGATAATTCTGGTGGTGAATTTAGAATGAAATCTTTTAATTATATGTATGAAGTTGGAATTGGAATAGACATTTACCTGAATTACTTCAAGTTTTCTCCCTCAATCAGAGGTGTTTTTGCCATAAACAATGAATTAAAATACGATTCAGATGCTAATAGCCAATGGACTTCTCCCATTAACTTTTTAGGAACTCGCGGCATCTTTCTTAATTTCTCTTTTGAAGGTAATTAAGCTCTTTTAAACTCACTCAGTAAAATCGCTGTAGCTGTAGCAACATTTAAGCTTTCTGTTTGTTGAACATCTCCAAACCTTGGAATCGAAATTTTAGAATCTATTATTTCTCTAATTTCTTCAGAAATACCGTTTGCTTCATTTCCCATAATTAAAATGGCCTCAGATGGCAAATTACATTCATAAACATTTTCACCATCCATATCTGCAATAAAACTTGGCAAAACTGTAGATTCTAAAAAAGGAATCAAATCTTCATATACAATTTTCACTCTTGTTAAAGACCCCATAGAAGCTTGTACAACTTTTTGATTAAAACAATCTACTGTGTTTTTTGAACAAACCAATTTAGAAACACCAAACCAGTCGCACAATCGAATAATAGTTCCTAAATTACCTGGATCATTAATTTCATCTAAAGCTACAATTAACCCTTTGTTTGAATCCGAATTTATTTCAGGAATCCTAAACAACCCCAGCACTTTATTTGGAGATTTTAGTTGACTAATTTTCTTTAGTTCAATATCTGAAATAGCGACTAATTGCTCATCGTCTAGATTAGATTTATATCCTTGTGTTAAAAACAGCTTCTCAATTTCAAAATTGGAATTCAACAATTCTTCTACAACTTTAACACCTTCTGCTACAAATAATTTATGTTTTTGTCTATACTTTTTTTGCTGTAAACTTGTTATAAGTTTTATATGATTTTTTGATAAACTCATTAATTAATTTTAAATTAGAAAACCCGTCTAAAAACAGTACTTTTGAAACGAGTAATAGTCTGTACAAAGCTAATGAAAAAAGTTTCTTTTTATTTTTTTATAATCTTAATAATATCTTCGTGTAATTCTGTTAAAAGAGTTGCAGAAAAAGAGCTATTATTAAAAACTACTACAATAATTGTAGACGGTAAAAAAAACAGAAATCTTGAGTTAAATGACTATGTAATTCAAAAACCAAATTCTAAACTATTAGGATTACCCGTATCGGTATACTTTCATAACATAGGAAACCCAAACGCTCCTAAAACACCTAAAGAATGGGGAATACTGAATCCAAAAAAATATAATTTTTTTAAAAGTTTATTCTCAGAAAAACAAAGTATTGGCGTAGCAAATTCGTACATAAAACTTAATAACTGGTTTTTAAAGAATGGAGAATCACCAGTAATTATTGATGATTCAAAAACAAACAAAACAGTTAAAACCTTAAACACTTATTATAAAACTATTGGCTTTTGGAAAAACACAGTGGTTGCAATAAAAGATTCTCTTAAAAACAAAAAGGGAGCTATAACATACAAAATAACTAAAAACAACCCTGTTTTTCTTGATTCTATAACAACAAACATCCCTTCTTCAATTTTAAAAGCAATTTATAAAAGAGACACTGTAAATTCTTTTCTTAAAAAAGGAGACCAATACAATCAAGATAATTTTATTAATGAGGTTAATAGAATAGTGAAATTATTTAGAAACTCTGGTATTTATAATTTTTCTGACAGTTATATCTATTTCGATATTAATGATGAGCTAGGCCTAAAAACAAATGTTATAACAACAATTGCAGAAAGCGCTATTGAGACCTCTAATGGAATCGAAAGGTCTACTCCTTTTCAAATACAAAAAATTAGCAAGGTAAACGTATATACAGATTATACATTTAATAAAGAGAATGAACCCTATTTAGATTCTATTTCCTACAAAGGCATTAAGTTTTTTGCTCATGACAAAGTAAGGTACAACCCAAAGTATTTAGCCCAATCAATATTTATTAGAGCAAATCAAATTTATTCTGACACTTTGCGTAAACTTACAAGAAATCATTTAAAATCTTTAAATAACTTTAAAGTAATAAGCATTAATTATCAAACTATTAAAGACTCATTATTAGTAGCAAACATTAGATTAACACCTCAAGAAAAATACACTCTTGGTGCCGAAACCGAACTAACACACTCTAACATTAGAAAGCTTGGGATTTCAGGTAAATTCTCTGCAACAAATAGAAATTCATTTAAAGGTGCAGAGTTATTTAAGTTCTCTTTTTCAGGCTCCTTTTTTAACACATCAACACAACCAGGGAGCAATAGTGGTTTTTTTAATGCATGGGAATTAGGAGTTGATCTTTCTTTAGAAATACCACGGTTTTTCGCGCCATTTGGCTTAAATAGATTTGTCCCAAAAGAAATGTCTCCTAAAACATTTTTCTCTATAGGTACAGGTATTCAAAAAAATATTGGTTTAGACAGGCAAACTATAAATGCAAATATTAATTATAGTTGGAAATTCAATAAGAGAAAATCTATAAACCTTGAACTGTTTAATGTACAATATATTCGTAATTTAAATAACGCTGAATATTTTAATATTTATAGTTCAGAATACAATAAACTTGGACCCATTGCAACTGCATACAATAATTTCAATGCTACAAACCCAAATGTTTCACAGTTTACATTAACAACATCAAATGCTCCAGAGTTCATGAATTTGGTAAGAGCAGATCGTGATTTCCAAACAAACAGCCCAACTGAGTATAGTGATAATTTAAATGTAAACAACAGGTATACTATAATTACATCTAACTTTATTATACCTTCAATTGCATACACTTATACCTATAACAACCAAATAACATATAAAGACAATAACTTTTCATTCTTTAAAGTTAAAGTTGCAAATGCAGGGAATTTAGTGTCTTTATTCAGCAATCAGAAAAATGCAAATGGTGTAAAAACCATTGCTGATACACCAGTTGCTCAATATTTCAAAGTTGATATAGAATATAAAAAATTCTGGAATGTTTCTAGAAGTTCTGTATTAGGATTTAGATCCTTTTTGGGTGCTATTTTTTCCTATGGTAATTCTGGCATTCCATTTACCAAAAGCTATTTTGCTGGCGGATCAAATGATATTAGAGCATGGAAGACTTATGAATTAGGTCTAGGGTCTTCTCCTCCAGGATTAGAATACAATGTTGGTAATTTTAAGTTTTTAACCAGTTTAGAATATCGATTCGATTTAATTAGTAGTTTAAAAGGGGCATTATTTATTGATGCTGGTAATATTTGGGATATTTCTAACTCAAGCTTTGTAGATGAAAAAGCTAAATTCAATAGTTTATCTTCATTAAAACAGATTGCAGTTGGATCTGGGTTTGGAGCTAGGTACGATTTCAACTTTTTAATTTTACGTTTAGATATTGGGTTTAAAACTCACGAACCCTATTTACCAGGCAGCAAATGGTTTAAAAACTTCAACTTTAACAATGCAGTTTACAATATAGGAATCAATTATCCTTTTTAAATTAATATCTAGGCGATAACGTTTTCGTTATTTATAGAAAAAAAGGCAATCCATTTATTTAAAAAATGCCTAGTTTTGTGTCAACAATATTTTGTAAAATTCAAACAACACTACATGAATCATTTAATAAAACCAGGAGTTGCAACAGGAGATGCAGTTCAAGAAATTTTCAAATTAGCAAAAGAAAAAAAATTCGCGCTTCCAGCTGTTAACGTAACTGGATCTACTACTGTAAATGCAGTCTTAGAAACGGCAAAAGAATTGAACTCTCCAGTAATAATTCAGTTTTCTAATGGAGGAGCTTACTATAATGCTGGCAAAGGTTTATCAAATGAGAATGAAAAAGCTGCTATTGCAGGAGCTATTGCAGGAGCTAAACATGTGCATTTAATGGCAGAAGTTTATGGGGTTCCTGTTATATTACATACAGACCATGCAGCAAAAAAGTTATTACCTTGGATTGATGGTTTATTAGATGCAAGTGAAAAGCATTTTGCGGAAACTGGAAAATCATTATATAGTTCTCATATGATTGATTTATCTGAAGAACCAATTGAAGAGAATATTGAAATCTGTAAAGAATACTTAGCTAGAATGAGCAAAATAGGTATGACTTTAGAAATTGAATTAGGTATTACAGGAGGAGAAGAAGACGGGGTTGATAATACAGATGTAGATGTTTCTAAATTATACACACAACCTGAAGAAGTTGCTTTCGCTTATGAAGAACTACTTAAAATCAGTCCAAAATTCACGATCGCTGCTGCATTTGGTAATGTACATGGAGTTTACAAACCTGGAAATGTAAAATTAACTCCAAAGATTTTAAAAAATTCACAAGAACATATATCAGAAAAATACAAGGTTCCTCATAACACAATTGACTTTGTATTTCATGGTGGTTCTGGTTCAACTTTAGAAGAAATTAGAGAAGCAATAGGTTACGGAGTTATCAAAATGAATATTGATACTGATTTACAGTTTGCTTTTACAGAAGGTGTAAGAGATTACGTAAACGATAAGAACGATTATTTAAAAACTCAAATTGGAAACCCAGAAGGAGAAGAAATTCCAAATAAGAAATATTACGATCCAAGAAAATGGATGAGAGCTGGAGAGATTACTTTTAAAAATCGTTTAAAAACTTCATTCGAAGATTTAAACAATGTGAATACTCTTGCTTAATCAATAAGATAGTTTATTTTAGCCGATAATTATAAAATTTAAAACAACTGCATAATATGGCTTGGTTTAAAAGAAAAGATAAAGGAATTCAAACTCCTACTGAAAATAAAAAAGACACACCTAGAGGCTTATGGTACAAAACTCCTAGTGGTAAAATCATAGATACAGAAGAGCTAAAGAGCAATTTATATGTAAGTCCAGAAGATGGCTACCATGTAAGAATTGGAAGTAAAGAATATTTTGCATTATTTTTTGACAACAATGAGTTTAAAGAATTAAACGAAAAACTAACTTCAGTTGATCCTTTAAAATTTGAAGACACTAAAAAGTATCCCGATAGATTAAAAGCTGCGAAAGAGAAAACCAACTTAAATGATGCTGTAAGAACGGCTGTTGGAAAATCTTTAGGTAAAGACTTAGTAATTGCTGCAATGGATTTTACATTTATTGGAGGTTCTATGGGCTCTGTAGTTGGAGAAAAAATTGCGAGAGCAATTAATCATTCAATTGAAAATAAGATTCCTTTTTTAATGATCTCTAAATCTGGAGGTGCACGTATGCAAGAAGCATCTTTATCATTAATGCAATTAGTAAAGACCTCTTCTAAACTAGCACAATTAGCAGAAATTAAAATTCCGTACATTTCTTTATGTACAGATCCTACCACAGGAGGAACTACTGCTTCTTATGCAATGCTAGGAGACATTAATATAGCAGAACCCAATGCCTTAATTGGATTTGCTGGCCCTAGAATTGTAAAAGACACCACTGGTAAAGAGCTGCCAGAAGGATTTCAAAGATCAGAGTTCTTATTAGAACACGGGTTCTTAGATGGAATTTACGAACGCAAAAACTTAAAAGAACAAATTAACTTATATATAGATTTAATTCAAAATCTACCAGTTAGAAAATAAAAAAAGAGCCTTCGGGCTCTTTTCTGTTTAATTCCTTTTAAACCAATCATTTATTCTACCTATTCGATTTCGAAATTGCCCTATAAATTCGTTACAGAAATAAAAATTAATGTATATTTGCAGCTTCAATGAAAAAATCATTGATATACATAAAAATCATTTAAATCAATATTGGCATGTATTTAACAAAAGAAGTAAAAGAGAATATCTTTT
>MAAC01012495.1_pt1 | contig 10681 bp, 12 predicted proteins | sample 1115981 | NCBI WGS metagenome assembly MAAC01 (sample SAMN04961126, study PRJNA320927) | seawater metagenome | isolation source: sample BD02T64 sea water enriched with oil for 64 days | place: USA:Gulf of Mexico | collected 2013-07-27 | reverse complement strand
AAGTATTCAACCTTTGATTTTAGAGTGGAGCAGTATGAGAAAGTATTTTTAAATTAGTTTATTTTAAATGTTAAATATTAATCCAACATATTCAAATTGAAAAAATATTCTTTTGGAATTCTTTTGAAGTTTTCACTCATATTTGGATTTATAATTAGAATCTGTTTTCTACTTTTTAGATTCGCTTTTTTAAACAAAGCCTCATTACTTTTATGGGATTTAAATAGCTCCCAGAAGGTTCCATTTTTAAAAGATTTTTCCAAGCCTTTTTTAACAATATTATGTAACTCTATGTTGTCTTTATGTACAAAAAAGAACCTAGCAAAAGGATAGATAAGTAAAAGATTTTTTTCAATAATCAAATCTGTTGAGTTTTTATTTTCAAATGATTGCAATAAAAAGTGTGCTTCATTTGCACCTAAGGGAAAGTAGTCAAAACGTTGTCTGTCTAACATTTTGAAAAGACTAGCAAGATTAGGCGATTCTACTACATGTAACTTTGAATTTTCCAATATTTTAACATCAGACCATCCTATCCCTTGCCCTGCCTTATATAAATGCAAATTTGATAAAGAATTTACCTTGTTAAATTTAATTTGATTGTACTTTTTAATGACAAAAATACGCCAGCCATTTAATCCTAAATCAATAGGGAAGTATATAGGAAGAAGTTCTTCTTCAAATTGTTTGCTTGTACCAAAATCAGAAATACTTATTTTTTTATTTTCAATCAACTTCCGAACCCTAGCATTATTAGGATTTGATTGAGTAACTAATAACTCAAAATCATGGCCTGAGTTTTCCAAAGCAAGTTTTAAAACAGCATATCCAAATAAGTTCTTCCCATCTGAATTGACATTGGGATAAATCACTTTTATTTTTTCACTTGCATTACTTGAAAAAGCAAAGATGCTTAATAAGATATATACTAAAAGAGCAAGTCTCTTCATTTTTTTTCCTATTATCTCTGTATTATAAAAGTATAGTCTTTGTTTTTATTAATGCCATAAATATTTTAAAGTAAGCAAAAAAATAAAGCAAATAAAGACACAAAGAGTTTTAGAAAATAGACTGTTTTTTGATAGTTCAAGGCAGTGGAGGTATGTTGTGAGGGAATGTACAATTAGTACATGAGTGGCAAAATTCCTGCGCTAACGCAGAAATTTTGAAAAAGTAGTTGTTATAAAACTATTTTGTTATTCGTTCATTGAGGAGAAGAAAGTATCATTGTTGTCTGTTTTCTTCATTTTAGAATATAAGAATTTCAATGCTTCTACTTCATCCATTTGTGAAATAGCATTTCTTAAAATCCATGTTTTTTGCATAACATCTTCTGTTAATAACAATTCTTCTTTTCTAGTACCTGATTTGATAATATTAAGTGCTGGATAGATTCTTCTATCTGCAGCATTTCTACTTAATACAACTTCAGAGTTTCCTGTTCCTTTGAACTCTTCAAAAATAACTTCATCCATTTTTGAACCAGTTTCAATTAAAGCAGTAGAAATAATCGTTAAACTTCCACCTTCTTCAATATTACGAGCAGCACCAAAGAATCTTTTTGGTTTGTGTAATGCATTTGCATCAACCCCACCAGATAGTACTTTACCACTACTTGGAGTTACTGTATTGTAAGCTCGAGCTAGTCTTGTAATAGAGTCAAGTAAAATAACAACATCTTTACCCATTTCTACCATTCTTTTTGCTTTTTCAATCACAATTTCTGCCACTCGAACATGATTGTGTGCTGGAAGATCAAAAGTTGAACTATACACTTCACCTTTAACACTTCTTTGCATATCAGTAACTTCTTCTGGTCTTTCATCAACTAGTAATACCATTAATAATACTTCTGGATGATTTTTAGTAAGTCCGTGAGCCAATTCTTTTAACAGTTCAGTTTTACCCGTTCTTGGAGGTGCTACGATTAAACCTCTTTGCCCTTTACCCATAGGTGCAAATAAATCTAACATTCGTCCTGTCATTCTTTGCGAATCATACTCAAAAGTAAATCTATCAGCGGCATATAAAGGTGTTAAGTTATCAAATAAAGGTCTATTTTTTGATTCATGAATTGGCAAGTAATTGATAGCTTCTATTTTTAATAAAGCATAAAACTTTTCACTCTCTTTATTAGGAGGTCTAACTTGACCAGTAACAATATCACCCGTTCTTAAAGCAAATTTTCTAATTTGAGTAGCACTTACATAAGAATCATTTGATGTATCTGCAAAATTACCATCCATCGCTCTTAAGAAACCAAATCCACCATCTTTAATTTCAAGAATTCCTGTAAATAGAACAAATCCACCTTGGTTGGTTTGAGTTTGTAAGATTGAGAACATTAACTCCTGTCGTTTTAATTCTTGAGGATTTTCAACACCCAATTCTTTAGCCATTTTAAGAAGCTCATCAGTAGGAAACTCTCTAAGCTTTTCAATAGTATGCCCTTCAACAGGTATATGAGTTCTAGGTTTTGATCGATTGTTTGAGTGATTGGGTTTGTTTGCAGATTTAGCTCTAGGCTTGGGTGTAGCTTTTGCTTGGGTAGTAGATTCATCCATGGAGTAATGGCCTTTTTTGGGTTTGATTTAATATAAAAGTATTGTGTTGAGATTGTTTAATGAGTATTCTTTGTAATTAATTTAATGAAATTGTAGTCTTTATTTAATAATTTGTCAAGAAATAGTGTTTTTTTATCTTTATTTACTTGTTTTTTAGCTAAAACAGGATTTTACCTTGGTAAAGTATAATTAACCATAAGATAATAAATCAGTTTTTCATAAGTATTTTAACTTTTGCTGTTCAAATAAAAACCCAATAAAGCTCGCTTTACTGTACTTTAAATACTTATTTACAGTTTTTATGCTATTATAAAAATATTTTTAAGGAGTTTACAATGGCAGTAAAAATTACAGATACCTGTATTAGCTGTGACGCTTGTTTAGATGAGTGTCCAACAGAATCAATAGTTGATAATGACGAAAATCCAACGGGTGAAGATATTTATTATGTAAATGCTGACACATGTACTGAATGTATTGGTGACAATGATGAACCAGCATGTGCAGAAGCATGTCCAACCGAAGGTTGTATCGTATGGGATGATAGAGATAATTCTACAAACCCAGTAAGAGACGGTAAAACTTTCGAAGACCCTTGTGTAGAAGACTAATTATTCTTTTATAACCCAAGGCAATTATTTATAAAAAAGGCAGGTGGTTTTTACTACTTGCCTTTTTTTTATTTTTTAGATATAATCCGCGACTTGAAATAAAAAAACAAAATAGAGGATAACCATAATGGAACAAACATTATCAATCATCAAACCAGATGCAGTTGCAAAAAACGTAGTTGGTAAGATTTTAGACAGATTCGAAACTGCAGGATTAAGAATTGCTGCAACTAGAAAAATGCAATTAAGCCAAGCTGATGCTGAAGCTTTTTATGCAGTACATGCAGAAAGACCTTTCTTTGGTGACTTAGTTAAGTTTATGATTTCTGGACCAGTTGTTGTAACTGTTTTAGAAGGTAACAATGCTATGCAAACAAATAGAGACTTAATGGGTGCAACTAACCCTAAAGAAGCTGAAGCTGGAACAATTAGAGCTGACTTTGCTGAATCAATTGATGCAAACGCAGTACATGGTTCTGATTCAGTTGAAAATGCAAAAAATGAAATTGCTTTCTTTTTTGCAGAAAAAGAAGTTTGTTAATAAGCTGATTTCATGAAAATTGAATTTAGAAAAGTACCTTTTAATGAAAAAGACTTTAAAGTTTCACTGGATTCAGTAGAATTTGAAGGTACTTTTTGTAAGATATCGTCACGTTTAGTCAAAATTGACGCAACTTTAAGCGGAAACGCGCACATCACGTGTGATAGATGCTCAAAAGAAGATGATATCGCCCTATCTGAGAAAATAGATTTCTTAATAAGTGATGGGGTACATAAAAGTCAAACTGATGAATTAGTAATGGAAATAGAAGATGGTTTTATTGATTTTGATGAAATCATTCAGAGCGAATTATCCTCTATTCAAAGCGACTATCATATTTGTAATGAATGTGAACAAAATAATAAAACAATAGAACAAGAATTCTAAGGAGAAAATCATGGCAGTACCAAAACGACGAGTAAGTCATAGTAGAGCAGCAAAAAGAAGAACACACTACAAAATTACATTAAAAAGACCTGTAAAAGATACAGACGGGACTTGGAAAATGCCTCACACAGTTAACCCAAATACTGGTGAATACAAAAACTAATGATTAAAATTGCAATTGATGCAATGGGTGGGGACTTTGGTCCTACACCTATCATTGATGGTCTACTAAGCGCACTTAGAAAAGATCGAAACTTCACTGCAATCGCAATTGGTGATAAGAATCAACTCGATTCATTAATCCCATCTAACTTTAAATCAAGAATTGAAATCCTTGATACTCATGACGTCATTTCAATGCACGATAGTGCAACTGATGCACTTAAAAGAAAAGACAGCACAATTTATAAAGCCGTAGAACTTGTTAAAAATGGTGATGCACAAGCAGTAGTTTCAGCTGGTCACAGTGGAGCTTCAATGTCATTGGCAACTTTACGTATTGGAAGAATCAAAGGTGTTACAAGACCTGCGATTGCAACAATTATGCCCACAAGTGAAAATCAAAATACTTTGGTATTAGATGTTGGTGCAAATGTTGATTGTGATGCAAAAAATCTTTTTGAATTTGCAATTATGGGTCAAGTTTATGCAGAAGATGTTTTAAAAATCGATGAGCCATTAACTGGACTATTGAGTAATGGTGAAGAAGAAAGTAAAGGTAATGAAATGAGTAAAGAAGCTCATGAATTACTCATGAAACTTCCAAACTTTTCTGGGAATGTTGAAGGTAATGATATCTTTAATGGTTCTGTAGATGTAGTAGTTTGTGATGGTTTTGTTGGAAATATAGTTCTCAAAACTGCAGAAGGCGTTGCAGATACAATTGGAAAAATTATAAAAAAGAATCTCAAAAGATCTTTAATATCAATTGCTGGTGCAGTATTAATGAGAAAAGTATTTAAAAAACTAAAAATTAAAGTTGACTATGCTGAATATGGAGGAGCTCCATTATTAGGTGTAAAAGCACCTGTAATTATCGCTCATGGAAAAAGTAATGCTAAAGCAATACAAAATGCCATTTTTCAAGCTATTAGTGCAGCTAATTCTAATTTAAACGAAGATATAGAAAAAAGATTAGAAGAATATAAATAATATAAGGATTTTTTGATGACTTATGCAGCTTTTAGAGCAATTGGAGCCTATATTCCTCCAAAAATAATGACTAATGCAGATTTTGAAAAAATTATAGATACAACTGACGAATGGATTACAAAAAGAACTGGTATTAAAGAGCGAAGAATTGCTGAAGATAATGAAGCAGCAAGTGATTTAGGTGCAAAAGCAGCTGAACAAGCAATACAAAGATCAGGATTAGCTAAAGAAGATATTGATATGGTTATTTGTGCCACTGTAACACCCGACTACTTATGTATGCCTTCAACTGCCTGTCTTATTTCATCTAAACTTGGACTTCCTCCTGTAATGGCATATGATATTAGTGCAGCTTGTACTGGATTTGTATATGCAGTATCAATAGCAAAAGCTTTTATTGAATCAGGAATGAAAAAAAATGTACTTATTATTGGTGCAGAAAAATACACTTCGATTTTAAATTATGAAGACAGGGGAACTTGTTTTATTTTTGGAGATGGAGCTGGTGCAGCAATCATCAGTGCTACTGATAATATTTCTGAGGCAATCGTAGATGTCAACTGTTCAAGTGACGGTAACTATGATGACCTAATTAAAACTCCAGGTGGAGGAAGTAAAAATCCTTGTTCACAAGAAGTTTTAGACAACAAACTTGCATGTATTCAAATGAAAGGAAATGAAACTTTCAAACTTGCAGTTAAAACCTTAACATCTGATGTTAAAGTTATGTTAGAAAAACACAATTTAACCAATGAAGATATTAAACATTTTATACCTCATCAAGCGAATCTTAGAATTATAAAAGCAGTAGGTACTGCTTTAAAATTAACAGATGAACAAACAGTCATTACTGTAGACAGATATGGGAACACATCTGCTGCTTCTATTCCTATGGCTATGAATTATGCTTATGAACAAGGAAGAATCAAAAAAGGGGATACTGTCCTTTTTGATGCTTTTGGTGCAGGATTAACATGGGGAAGTGCACTTTTCCCATTCTCACCTAAAGACTAAATATAACACTCTATTTTTTAAAAGGTTGAAGTTTTCTTCAACCTTTTTTTATGCCCAATTCTCTCATATATTTAACATTAATTTGTCTTGATTTAAAGTGCTTTTATGGTATTCTTTAGGCATGAAAATTTTGGTTTTAGAAGATAATCTTACCCTTGCAGATGCCTTAGAATCAATACTAACTGAAGCTTCTTATATTGTTGATGTTTTTACTGATGGAGAAGAAGGTCAATATGCATTATCAAATGACAACTACGATTTACTTATCCTTGATTTGGGACTTCCCAGTATTGATGGCATAGATATTCTAACCACCTTACGAAAAGTAAAAAATGATATTCCAGTACTCATCATCTCAGCACGTGATCAATTGGATCAAAGAATATTAGGTCTTCATAGTGGGGCAGATGATTATTTATGTAAACCCTTTGAATTTGGAGAAATTCTTGCTCGTGTTGAAGCTATTTTAAGACGAAGAAATAAAAAAGTTCAATCACTTATTAAACACAATGATCTTACCTTTGATATCTTTACTAAAGCACTTAAAAGAGGTAATGATATTATTAATCTAAGTAAAAGAGAAAATGATATTTTTGAATTTTTATTGGACAACTGTAACAATATTATCTCAAAAGAAAAAGTAGCTGAATACATAGCTTCTTTTGATGAAGAGTTTAATCCAAAAGCAGTTGAAACATATATATCAAGATTGAGAAAAAAACTGGGTACATCCATTGAACTAAAGACAATTAGAGGTTTGGGTTATATTTTAAAAAAGTCTATGGAGAAACAATGAAATCAAATTCAATACAATCAAGGTTAATTTTACGTTTAATTATTCCTATGATTTTATTTAATTTGGTCATCTTCGCTTTTGTGTTCCTTTTATTTGATAAAAAGATTAATGATTTTTTTGATCAAACTCTCTTGGCATCAGCCAAAAGTATTGAAGATAAAGTATTGGTTGAGTATGGAACACTAATAGTTAATCTACCTTATTTTACAATTGACATGTTAGAAAACACAAGTAAAGGTCATGTTTTTTATAGTGTAGAAAATGAAAAAGGTGAAATCATTGCTGGTTTCGATAACATCCCAGAACCAAAAAATAAAAATTTGAGTGTACAGTTTTATAATTCTACTTTTTTCGACCATCCTGTAAGAATCATTTATTTACAAAGAGATATTTTAAAAGAAGATGGTATTTACAGTACCAAGATTAAAATAGCTGCCAGTTTAAATAACAGAGAATCTATTCTACGTGAAATTCTTGTCATTCTTATTAGTATTTCCATTGTCATCATTCTAACAGCTATTGTAGTTTCCAGCTTGGGTTTAAGAAATGCTCTCTCTCCTTTATATTATTTACAAAAGAAACTTAGACAAAGAGATGTTAACGATTTAAAAGCAATTCAAGCATACGTCCCAATTGAAGTGCAAACATTAATTGATAGTATCAACAATTTATTCATTAGAATAAAAGGAAATATCTCTTATATAGAAACTTTTAATGCGGATGTATCACATCAACTACGAACACCACTTGCAGAATTAAAAGCTTTTGTGCAACTCAATGATAAAAAAATTGATGTAAATTATTACAAAAAAATGGGACTCATTGATAACATGGCACATACTATTAATCAATTACTTTTTTATGCAAAAACAAACCCCAATTCATTTAATACAGAACATTTTGAAGTTGTAAATATTGTTGAGTTATGTAAGACTATTTTTGAAAAACTAGTCCCCACAATATATGACAATGATTTTGAGTTTGAATTTATTTGTGAGTATGACTATTTATCAATAAAGTGTGATGTTATTCTTATTGAAGCACTCATTTCTAATCTAATTAACAACTCTATTAAATATTCTCCTAGCAATGATAAAAAAGGTTTAATTAGTATAGAGATAGTGAAACTTCATGAAAAGATTCGTTTAATAGTTGCAGATCAAGGAAAAGGCATCGAGAAGATTCATCACGAAAATGTTTTTAAAAGATTTGTTCGTTTAGATTGTGATAAACAAGGTACAGGATTAGGCCTTAATATTGTCGCTCAGATTGTCCATTTACATAAGGCTGAAATATTTTTAAAAAATAAGGCTGATTCATTTCAGGTTATAGTAGATTTTAAAACGTTTAAGAATTGACTCTAGGAAGAAATTGAGACAATATTATTCTCTTTACTGATACATATAATTTGTGCATTAAGAGGGTCTTTCATCTTAGATAAGTTTGAAATTGGAATCTTTGAATAATATGCCATTGCCATCTTTATTGATAAACCATGAGATACCACTAAAATATTTGAACCAGCATACTTATTAAATAAATTTTCTAAAACTGTAATTACCCTATGTTGAAGTTCTTCATAGCTTTCTGCATTTTCCAAATTAAATAACTCAGGCTTATTCCAAAAGTTATAAAACTGCTCAGGATTAATTTTTGCTACTTCTTCTTGGGTTTTCCCTTCCCAAGAACCAAGAGTGATTTCTCTTAAATCATTTAATACAATTGCTTTTATTGGTGTGTTCGTTAATAATATCTTCATACTATCAAGTGCACGTTTAGAAGGACTAACGAAGGCATGGTCTATTTTTATATGAGACAAATTTACTTTTGCTTTTTCTACTTGATTAATTCCTAAAAGGGTCAAGTCAGAGTTTTTACTGCCTTGCCATCTTTTTTCAAGATTCCAAGTGGTTTCTCCATGTCGTAGTAAAAAGATATTGGTTATTTGTTCAGACATTTTTCACCTTATTACAATTCTCATAATGCGTATTTTAACAAAAAACATATGAATTTTCATAAATAAACGCTGAAATGTAACTTCTTTTTAATTATAAAATAGAGACATCATTTCCATTTTTATGTAAACATATAACTTGTGCATTCAGAGGATCACTCATAGTTGGAAGTTTAGAAAGAGGTGTTGTTGAAAAGTGCGCCAAGGCAACTTTAATTGAAATCCAATGGGAAACAAGTAAAATATTACAGCCCTCATGTTGATCAAAAATGCTATTTACAGCTGATACAACTCTTTTTTGAAGTTCATCAAATGTTTCTGCTCCTTGTAAAGAAAAACAATCAGGGGCTTTCCAAAAATTATGAAATTCTATTGGATCAGTTTGTTTTGTATCTTCTTGGGTTATTCCTTCCCAAGGACCAATATTTAATTCCCGTATATCATCTAATACTACAGCTTTAATGTCTTTATTTTCTAAAAGTATAGAGATGGTATCCTGTGCTCTTTGTAAGGGGCTTACATAAGCAAAATCTACTTGGCACTGATCTAAGTACGTTTTAGTTGTTTGCGCTTGTTCTACACCCAAAGCAGTTAGATTTGAATTTTTGCTTCCCTGCCATCTTTTTTCAAGATTCCAAGAGGTTTGACCATGCCGTACTAAAAAGATATTGGTTTGTTTATTATTCATTATTGACCTTGAAAAATTTATATGCACGTATTTGACAATACTAGTTGACAAATACGTGAGAGGGGTTATTCTTCGTTATTTAAAACGTAGTTTTCAGCTTTAGTTGTTTTAAGATAAATTTCATCACCAATACTAAAGACTTCACTGTTTTTAGAATGAATTGTATCAGCAATTAATTCGTTATGTGCAGTTTTTACAAAATATCTTAACATGCTTCCAAGAAATTCCATATTTGTAATGGTTCCATTAATATGATAATCATCTTTATTAGCAATTTCCAAAGTATGTGGTCTCAGTAATAAACTTGATTCACCTTTAATCTTTGAGTTAACGGGTACTTTAAAACCATCTTCGCTTTCAAAAATAGAAGAAGTTCCATCTTCATGCACATGTCCCTTTAAAATATTTGCAGAACCAATAAAGTTTGCTACAAAAAGATTCTTTGGTCGGTCATATAAGTTTGTTGGAGTATCAATTTGTTGTACCACTCCACCTTTTAATAAAGCGATTCTGTCTGAAGTTGTATTGGCTTCTTCTTGATCATGGGTGACAAAGATAGTTGTTAAATTTAATGATCTTTGTAATGATAATAACTCTTGTCTCATTTGCACTCTTAACGATGCATCTAGATTTGACAATGGTTCGTCAAGTAACAATACTTTTGGTTCTGTTACAACTGTTCGTGCGAGGGCAACTCTTTGTTGTTGACCTCCGGATAATTGGTTTGGATATCTTTTTGCAAAACTCTCTAAGCCAACCAATTCTAAAACTTTGTCAACTTTATAATTGATTTCCATGGAATTTAGTTTTTGTTCTTTTAATCCAAACTCGATATTTTCTCGTATGGTCATATGTGGCCATAAAGCATAACTTTGAAAAACCATACCCACTTTTCTCTCCCAAGGAGGAAGGTTAGTAATATCCTTTCCTTCAATGAGAACTTGTCCTTTTTGGCAGGTTTCAAACCCGGCAAT
>MAAC01011365.1_pt1 | contig 10681 bp, 15 predicted proteins | sample 1115981 | NCBI WGS metagenome assembly MAAC01 (sample SAMN04961126, study PRJNA320927) | seawater metagenome | isolation source: sample BD02T64 sea water enriched with oil for 64 days | place: USA:Gulf of Mexico | collected 2013-07-27 | reverse complement strand
TATTCTAACTCTCCATAAAATCTTTCACCAAAAGGAAGAAGAAAACTTCCGTCTTCATCTTCAAACATATATTTAATGTCTGAAGATTCTAATAAAATCTGTCCGCCAGGATTCAATATAGACTTCGACTTTCTGAAAAATTTATCCAAACCATCAAAATCTCCTACTATACCAAGCCCATTCATTAATAATAATAAGGTATCAAAATTGGAATCCCCCATATTATATATAGAGACCGCTTTTGCTTCTAAACCTCTTTCTACACAAACCTCAACTGCCAATTCAGATATATCTATTCCTAATACATCATATCCCTGTGACTTTAAAAAGAGGCTATGGCATCCAGCACCCACGCCAACGTCAAGTATCCGTCCCTTACAATGCTTTATTGCAATTTGCTCTAAACTTGGAAATTCATCATATTCTCTAAATAGATAGTCGACGGGGATTTCGTCATCTTCAGATATAGAACACTCCACCTTCAACTTTGATAAGGTCTTATTGTGGTAATAGTCGTATATTGCGTGCCCTAAAGGGTCTTTTGATCTACTTAACATCTTGATAATGGATTTGGATAAATTTCGTAAAAAAGCAGAAGAAGTAAAAAAGGAAAATCAAAAATTTCTTCAAAGTCTAAAAAAAAGGAAACCTAAAAACTTAGACAGCCTTTTTCATACTACTCATGAAGAGGTATTCCAACATACGGACTGCCTCACATGTGCCAACTGCTGCAAAACTACAAGTCCTATATTTAAAAAACGAGACATTCAGCGTATTGCTAAACATTTTCGAATGAAGCCGAACGACTTTATTGATCAATATCTAAAGATGGATGATGATGACGATTACGTTTTAACTTCTAGTCCTTGTCCTTTTTTGGGAACAGATAATTATTGTGACATCTATGACGTACGTCCAGATGCCTGTGCAGAATTCCCTCACACGGATAGAAGAAAAATGAATCAGATTCTAAGCCTCACATATGAGAACACTATGGTCTGTCCAGCGGTATTAGAAATTGTAGAAAAAATGAAGGCTAAAATAAAATAATACTATTGAAGTTTGATATTATCAATATGCCTGGTCTTATCTCTTAATGTCTTCTTCTCTATGTTCTTTTGGAATGCAGTCTCCAGATCCACACCGGTTTGATTTGCTAAACACATCAACACCCACAAGACATCAGCCATTTCATCCCCCAGATCTTTATCCTTATCTGATTCCTTTTCAGATTGCTCTCCATATCTACGGGCTATAATTCTTGCGACTTCACCAACCTCCTCAGTGAGCATTGCCATATTGGTTAACTCATTAAAATAACGGACTCCATATTTCTTAATCCAGAGGTCAACTTGATTTTGCATTTCCTTTAACTCCATCCTATTCTTTATTTTGGCTATCTAATACAATAGTTACTGGTCCATCATTAACTAAGGCTACTTTCATATTTTCACCGAAACTACCCGTCAAAACTTTCCCATCTATCATTGCATTCAGCCCTTGAACAAACTTCTCATACATTGGAATAGCGATATTGGGCTTTGCTGATTTTATAAAAGATGGTCTATTCCCTTTTTTCGTGCTTGCAAATAAAGTAAACTGGCTTACCACTATGATATCTCCTTTAACATCATTTATTGATAAATTCATCTGATCCTTCTCATCTGAGAAGATTCGCATATTGCTAATTTTCTTTATCAGCCAATCTTTATCCTCTTCCTTATCCTCTAACCCAACAGCAAGTAGAACAAGAAAGCCATGATCAATACTTGAAATAACCTCTCCCGCCACCTCAACCGAGGCAGAAGACACTCTTTGTAAGACTGCTTTCATCGATATACACTGTCGTCTTCTTCATCTTCCATCATGCTAACATAATTCTCATATCGAGATTGGAAAATAAGATCCTCCTCCAGTGCTTGCTTTACAGCGCAATGAGGCTCATTTATATGAATACAATTATTGTATTTGCAATCGTTCACAAAAGACCTGAATTCTGGAAACAATCCTTGGATTTCACTCTTTTCTATATATACCAATCCAAAGCCTCTAATTCCTGGAGTATCTATTATACTCCCTCCAAAACACAAATCATGCATTTCTGCAAAGGTTGTAGTATGCTTTCCTTGTAAGTGTATATCGGAGATTTCATCCGTAACAATATCTATATCCGGATCCAATGAATTGATTAATGTGGATTTCCCAACACCTGAATGCCCTGAAACCAAACTAATCTTATCCTTCAACAATTCCTTTATTGGTTCTAAGCCTTCTTCCTCAAGAGCCGAACATACAATGCAATTATATCCTAGACTTTCATACAACATCTTGAATGCCTCCAAATCAAGAAGCATATCCTCATCATATAAATCGACTTTATTAAATACTATTGTACATGGAATTTGATAGGCTTCAGAAGTAACTAGAAATCTATCAATAAAACCAGTTGTTGTTGCAGGATATGCTAAAGTCACAAATAGAATTGCCTGATCAATATTAGCAGCAATAATATGAGCCTGCTTAGATAGGTTTACCGATTTACGAATAATGTAATTGTTTCTAGGGAATATCTTATGAATTACAGAAGCATCTTTCTCTACACCCAATTTAAATTCCACGCGATCACCTACAGCTAAAGGATTAGTAGTTTTTATTCCTTGTATCCTAAATTTACCTTTAATACGACATTCATGCACTTCTCCACTGGCATCTTTTACTTTATACCAGCTTCCAGTTGACTTAATAACCAATCCTTCCATGAAACAAAGATATAAAAAGTCCTTCCTAAACCGCTTCGCTGTACTATATTTGTAACCTTATCATTCAAAATTGTATTTAAATGTCGGTATCAGTAAAAGGCGTAAGTAAGTATTACGGTGAACAAAAAGCTCTGGATAATATTTCATTTGATATTAATCCTGGTGAAATTGTTGGTTTCCTAGGGCCAAATGGTGCAGGTAAATCGACAATGATGAAAATAATTACTTGCTACCTTCCACAATCTGAAGGAGCGGTTTCAGTTTGCGGTTTTGATGTAAATGATCAATCTATTCAAGCGCGTAAACATATCGGATATTTACCTGAGCACAACCCCTTGTATCTTGAAATGTATATTAAGGAGTATTTACATTTTATCGCTGGAATCTATAAGCTTCCCAAAAAGAGTGTTCAAGATATGATTGACCTTACTGGACTTGGTAAGGAGCAACATAAAAAGATTGGCGCCTTATCAAAAGGGTACAGACAGCGTGTTGGCCTTGCTCAGGCTTTAATACACGAACCAGATGTATTGATATTAGATGAACCAACAACAGGACTAGACCCAAATCAATTGGTTGAAATAAGACAATTGATAAAAGAAGTAGGTAAAGAAAAAACAGTCATGCTTTCTACCCACATCATGCAAGAAGTAGAAGCTATTTGTGATCGCGTAATGATCATCAATAATGGGAAAATAGTCACTGATTCCCCTACAAACCTTATAGGATCATTGAGTCAGAATAGAAAATCTGTACTTATTGGATTAAACCAAAAGGTAGAAGCCTCCTTTTTCAATAAGATAAAATACATTGAAAGAATAGAACGACTTGACAATGGTTTATGGAGGGTCTTTCACAAGTCCAATCATGATATTCGCCCAGAACTATTCAATAGGGTTGTTGAAAACAACCTAATACTGACACATATGCAAGTAGAGGAAGAAAATCTAGAAGATATTTTCCAACAGCTCACCAAATAGGGAATATCAAGTTATACAAAAGCCTGATTATATTTCTTTTTATAATCTAATGGAGACATCCCTGTATACTTCCTAAAAACATTTCTAAAAGACTTGGTATCTGAGTAGCCTACCGAAAACATTATATCTGAAATATTATCAGAACGAGTTTCCAGGCCTTTCTTAGCTGCTTCAATTTTCACTCTTTGTATATATTCAATTGGGGTATTTGAAGTAGCCTTTTTAAACCTTCTCACAAAATTTCTTCTGCTGATGGCTACAAGACTAGCTAGTTGTTCTACAGAAATTTTATCTTCAAAATTGTTTTCAATAAAAATCTGGGCATTCTTGATCGATCCATCATCATGATCCTTTTGACCATTAAAAATTACAAATTGATTTTGCTCATGGCGATCTAATTCAATTTCAAACATCTTGGAGCACCAGATTGCTGTTTCTCTTCCACAGTATTTACTTACCAAATACAACAATAAATTTAAAAATGAATAAGCTCCACCACTGGAATAGATTCCATTATCCTCTGCTATTATTTTTTCTGGCAAAACTTTAATATTTGGGTGCATTCTTTGAAATTGATCAACAGCCGTCCAGTGCAAGGCACAACTTTTACCATCCAACAAGCCAGTTTCTGCTAATAAGAAAGCTCCTACGCACAAACTTGCCACTTCCGCATTATACATCAACCTCTGTTTCCGAATCCAAGGAATAAATTCTTTATTCAATTTCAATTGCTCCTCCATATCACCTACTATGGTGGATACAATTATTAAGTCTGTACATTCTACTTCAGATAATTGTTTTGTAGGTCTAACAGTAAAGGCTCCTTCATACAACTCCACCTCCTTAGAGATACCAACCAACTGAACATCAAAAAAATCCTCAGAGCACTTCCCTGTTTGCTTAAGGTAATCATTGACTCTATTAAATATCTTGTAAGAACCAATTACACTACTCAAAATGATCTCTCCTTTCGGAACAATAATAGAAATGTGCTTACTCATACATATTGATTTACACAAATATAACTTCTTTAATTGGCACAATCAACCCGCTAAGATGTCGGAAATACACACCATTAATTAGCTATTTATGCCATAATTTTACATTAGTATTAATTTCAATAAATAATTCTACCATGCATACTGTTAAAACACAATTCGATCTTCATACTAAGTTATTCAATAATGTGCTCTCTGAAATTTCAGACGAACAAGCAGACATAAGAGCTGATGAAAAAATCAACCACATAAAATGGCTTGCAGGACATATTACTGCCGCAAGGATGGGCTTAGGTAAGTTTGGCGGCCTTGATGAAGATAAAAGCTTTGATGAATTTTTTGGACATGGTAAATCTATAGATACTACTTTAAATTATCCGTCTTTAAAAGAAATCCAAAACAAGTGGAATGCAATCTCTGAGCGAATAAGCGAAGGACTTGCAAACCTACCTTCAGACATACTCCGTAGCAAAGCCCCTATTCAGGTCCCTGTTTCAGACCCCAGCATGGAAGGATTCCTAGGATTTATGATGCACCATGAAGCATATCATATTGGTCAAATGGGGATTTTGAGAAAATTTACTGGCAAGGAAGCCATGTCCTACAAGTAATCTATCAATTGAAATCAAGACTAATAGATAAACAGAAAACTATGAAACTAATAAGAGTTCAATACAAGGTAAAAGCAGAATATGTTGACACCAACAAGGCAAACATCGCTGCCGTAATGTCGGATCTAAGAGCATTAAACAATCCCAACATAAAATACAGTTCTTTTCTAGAAGAAGATGGTCAAACCTTTATGCATATGGCCATGTACCCTGATGAGGAAACAGCCAAAATTCTAAATAGCCTAGAATCCTTCACAAAATTCAGAATGGAACTCAAGGCAAGTGAACCAGAAATAGGACCAAAGGCAATGAACCTAAATTTAGTAGCATCAGCATACGACCTATTTAATTAATTCTAAGAACATAAACAATGGCAACAATTCAACATATATTTCATATTGACGCCTCCTTTGAAAATGTATTCAAAGCTATCAGTACCATTGAAGGTATTCAAAAATGGTGGACTTCTGGTACACGGGGAGATGATTCACTCCAGGGGATTATTCAGGTTAGATTCGGTGATAATGGAGGAATGGATTTTCAGGTTACTGAAATTAATCCAAATAAAAGCTATAAATGGAAAACAGTAGATGGACACCCCGAATGGATAGATACTATTATTGACTTTCAATTGGATGAAAACGATAACAAAGTAAGGGTTACTTTCACGCATGGTGGATGGGAAAAAGCTAGCCCCTTTATGTCTCAGTGTAATTTCAGTTGGGGAAGGTATATGATCAGCTTAAGAGATTATCTGGAAAAGGGGCAAGGAGAACCATATATTGGGTAGGAATCAACCTCTAAGGACATACAAATTTGTATACTCGTAAATTGGAAATTTGTAAATGCAATAGATTTTGATCATATTGGATGCTTAAAATATTTGCATGACCAGTTTTAAAATCAGGCCAAGGTTCAAATTTGTATGTCCCTACGACTACGAATTACTCAAAAAAACCATTAAGGAGAAATTAGCATCAACGGATCAACCGATTGTTGGGGAAATTGGGTATGAATATATTTTAATAAAAATCAATTTAAAAGAGCGTCACTATTGGTCACCTCAACTGAGCCTTAGCCTGGAGGAACACAAACAAGGAACACTCATTAGAGGTCTATATGGACCAAAACCATCCATTTGGACCATGTTTGCATTCGCCTATGGGTCAATTGGAGTTTTAATAACTTTTATTGGTATTATTGGATTATCCAATATGATGCTTAATAAAGGGATCGCTATTCTCTGGACAATACCTGTTTTATTAATCATAGCTGCTATCATCTACATTATTGCCCAGTTCGGGCAAAAACTAGGACATCAACAAACCTATATATTACATCATTTTTTAGAGGATAGTATTCATGAAAGAATTGAAATTGACTAGGCTTCTATAAAATCATTTATCAATTTGGAAGCAGCTTTAGCCCTAGATCGGATAACCAAATGACCTCCATTTAATATATTGACACCTTCTCCTCTATTCACCTTTATTAATCTATCCTTGCTTCCATGAATCCTAAGCAATTTCCCATTCAACTCATTTGGTGACCAAATTCGAATGACATTCAAGGCCCATTTCACAAAATAGGGATCTGTTTCTTTAATAATATTTTTCAACATTCTTTTTTCAACTTGTCTTTGGACTCCAAAAATAGAAGCGATAAATGGTGGTGACATCCTGAATAAATTAGTTGGGAGTAAATTCATTAACTGAGAACATAGCAACCATCGCCAATAAAAGGGAATATCTTTTCTAGTTTTTGCTGTAGAAAATAAAATAACACCTTCTGGCTGATGCATTTTCAAAATCTCATGCATCATCATCCCTCCAAATGATAGGCCCAAGAGATAAAAAGGCTCCTCAAAGTTAAATCGTGCACTAATTCTTTTCATATACTCCTTTGGCGATTCATTTTTCAATGGCTTCTTCCATGGTATATGAATCATTTCAGCATTGATATTCATCAAATCAAATACCCGATGATCTGCTCCTAATCCTGAAAGACAATATATTTTCATTTTACCCAATAGATCACATCAAAAAAAAACCACTACTGAATAGTAGTGGTTTTTAAATTTATATTGAGAATGTTTCACCATTCCTCATCATTCTTTTCAACATTGGAGAAGGTCTATATCTATCTTCACAATAGGTATCATATAAATCCTTTAAGGTATTATATACATTTTCTATTCCCCAATCATTGGCCCATTGGAGTAATCCTTTCGGATAATTAACCCCTTTAGTCATTGCCAAATCAAGATCTTTTGCAGTAGCAATATTCAAGAATAATGCGTCAGCTGCTTCATTAATAAGCATAGCCACAACTCTATCTACAATTTGCCTACCTAATTCTTTATCCATTACAGGCTCAGGATTGATAGCTCCTTCTGTATAATCATAAAAGCCATGTCCAGATTTTCTCCCTAACCTTCCGGCTTCCATCAAACGTTTCTGTGAAAATGATGGTTTATACCTTGGATCATAGAAAAACTCTTTAAATACTGTTTCCGTTACAACAAAATTCACATCATGACCAATGAAATCTGTCAGTTCGAATGGCCCCATTCTGAAACCACCTATTTCCTTCATTGCCCAATCAATGGTAGGTACGTCTGCAACACCCTCCTCCATAATACGAATAGCTTCACCATAAAAAGGTCTTGCCACTCTATTTACAATAAATCCAGGTGTATCCTTAGCTAATACGGTCACTTTTTTCCAACTATCAATAATAGACCTAGCCTTTAAAACAATCTCTTCAGCACTTTGAACTGCAGGAATTATCTCAACCAATGGCATTAATGGCGCCGGGTTGAAAAAATGTATCCCAATTACTCTTTCTGATTTCTCAACAGAAGCAGCAATAGAGGCAATAGAAAGAGATGAAGTATTTGAAGCCAGAATACAATCTGAAGGAACAATCCCTTCCAAGTTTTTAAAAACTTGTTTTTTAACATCAAGATTCTCAATAATCGCCTCAATGACTAATCCACAATTACCGAAAGTTTCCAAACTTTCAACATACTGTATATTACCAGCAATAGAAGTTGCTTTGTCTTCTGATATCTTTTCTTTTTCAACTAAACGAGCCAATACTTTTTTCAACTTCGATTCAGATAAATCCAAAGCTTCTCGTCTTGTGTCGAATAAAAATACTTTATGTCCAGCTGTGGAAGCAACTTGTGCTATTCCACTTCCCATGGCTCCTGCACCAACTATACCTATATCCATCCTATTTATTCTCCCTTAAATTCTGGTTTTCTTTTTTCTAAAAAGGAAGTTACTCCTTCATTATAATCGTAACTCTTTGATGCAGCTGTTTGCAATTCACCTTCCAAGTTCAATTGAGCATTCAAATCATTTTGAAAAGATTGATTCAAGGCTCTTTTTGTAAGTCCAAGTCCATAGGTTGGCATTGCAGCTAAATATTCAGCAGTTTTCACTACTTCAGCTGTGAAGTCCTCGTCAGCAATGGCTTTATATATCATCCCCATTGCTTCTGCCTCTTTGGCTTTTACTTTATCTCCCATCATCATTAGGGCTGATGCTTTTTGAAAACCTATTAAACGAGGCAAAAAGAAAGTACCAGCGCTATCAGGAATCAATCCAATTTTACTAAATGCCTGAATAAAGGATGCCGATTCTGTTGCTAAAACAATATCACATGCTAATGCAATATTTGCTCCTGCCCCAGCAGCTACACCATTTACGGCTGCAATAATTGGTTTTTCAACTTGTCTTATCAGTTGAATAATTGGATTATAATGTTCCATGACAATATCTGTAAGGTCTGGTCCATTTGGATCTGTCACCTCTTGTAAATCTTGTCCTGCACAAAATGCTCTTCCTTCTCCTTGTATAACAATAGCTCTAACAGCCTTATTTGCAGCAGCATCTTTCAAAACAGACTGCAATGAAAGTGCCATTTCTCTATTGAAGCTATTAAATACTTTTGCTCTATTTAAGCGGATATAGAGAACGCTATTTTTAATTTCGGATAAAATACTTTCCATGGCTAAATGCATTTAAAATAATCAAATGGCTCTAGACAATCCTTACATTTATAGAGCGCTTTACAAGCCGTAGATCCGAATTGAGAAATCATTTCAGTTTCTGTTGATTTACAATGTGGGCAAGTAATGTTTTTTGGCTCTGACAGTAAAGAACTTTTGTCTATTGACCCTTCAGGTGGTGCTATTCCGTATTCTTGTAATTTTTTTTTGGCTTTTTCAGTGAGCCAATCTGTAGTCCAGGCAGGAGAAAGTACTGTTTCAATTGCTATACTATCAAAACCTTCTTTTCCTAATGTTTGTCGAATATCATTTTCGATATAATCCATTGCCGGACATCCCGAATAGGTAGGCGTAATAATAATCTTAAGTCCTATATCTTCAAGAATTACATCTCTTACAATACCTAAATCAACTATACTAATAACAGGAACTTCCGGATCCATTACTGAATCCAGAAGTTTCCATATATTTTCTAATGTCTGTTTTTCTACTGACATTACCACTCCATATTAGGGTAAGCTCTTTGCATATATTGAAGTTCCGTAAGAAGGAATCCCAAATGCTCACTATGTCTACCTTGTTTACCACCTGACATCATCCAAGCTTCAAAATCAGGCAAGTCCAATGTTGCTTCAGTCAATACTGTTTTTACTTTTTCTATCCAAAGTGCTTTTACTTTATCAAGATCTACAGCGATGCCTTCAGCAAGTAAGATTGTATCTACCTCATCCATCATAAACATTTCACCTGTATACATCCAAACGTCATTTACTGCTTGTTGCACTTTTTGGTGACTTTCTTCTGTTCCATCTCCAAGACGCAACATCCAATCTGAAGAATGTTTCAAATGGTAGGCTACTTCCTTCAAGGATTTCACAGCAAAATCTGCTAATAATTGATCCTTGCTATTTTTTAGTTCTTGGTAGAAGTAAAATTGAAAAGCATCTACAAAAAATTGCCTTGCAATTGTATCACCGAAATGACCATTCGGTAATTCCATGATAATAGGATTCAAATATTCAGATTCCAAACGCAAATAGGCCAAATCATCTTCCGATCTACCTTTGCCTTCAACTTCTCCTGCATACTGAAGAATGGTTCTTGCTTGTCCAATAACATCCAAAGATACATTGGTTAAAGCAATATCCTGTTCTAGTATAGGTCCGTGTCCACACCATTCTGATAATCTATGACCTAGCATCAAATTAGAATCTCCTATTCGAAGAGCGTATTGAAATAAAGCTTCTTGCTTATTCATTTTTGTTCTTTTTAAGGATTCCTAAATATTTTCTACACCTTCCGGCATAGTATAAAA
>MAAC01008070.1_pt1 | contig 10681 bp, 9 predicted proteins | sample 1115981 | NCBI WGS metagenome assembly MAAC01 (sample SAMN04961126, study PRJNA320927) | seawater metagenome | isolation source: sample BD02T64 sea water enriched with oil for 64 days | place: USA:Gulf of Mexico | collected 2013-07-27 | reverse complement strand
TCTTCTACTTTCTGGAAACCGCGATACTCGGGCAGTTCGATGTAGCTGCGCAGCCAATCGGCCTCGCCGCTGCCAACCCGTTTCCCGGCCTCTGATTTGGCGATGATGTTTTTGGCGTCTTGGAACCGCTCTTTGGGGGTGGACGCTGGCTGAAACCGGCCAATCGCTTTGGGTTTTGGGTCTGTCTTTTTCTTGTCTTCAACACGGGCCTCAAAGGCTTTGCGCGCAGCCAGGACTGATGGATCATCTGTGACCTGATGGCGTGGAACCGAGACCGGCTTTTTGCTGAAAACAGGTTTCACAACCTTGGCTTCCAACTGAGCCGGCAGGTCGGGCGCGCGGGCGTCCATGTCGGCGGCGATGTCTTCGATCGACAAAGGCCGATGGGCGTTCAAAAGCTGCTTCTGAGCCTTTTTGATCCGCTGCTTGCGGCGCGCGGCTTCCCTTGCACCTGTGACGTCAAAGAACCCAACTTTTTGCTGACATTCGGCAAAGCCCAGATATGCGCCGCCAACCTCATAGATGTGGACGCCGGAATGCAGATCCTCGGGATCAAACCGGGCCACAACCCGATCACCTGCGCGCTCAGACATCCAGTTTGAGTGGTAGAAATTGCCATAGAGCTGGAACTGGCCGCTGCTCTTGTTCAGCTTGCCCACCTCTTGGCCCATCAGCCAAAGGCGACGTTGATCCTCAGTCGCTTTGCGAATGGGCGCTTTGGCGTAGCTCTCAGCAAAAGTTTCGTCAAAGGAGCGGCCCCGCGCGGTTGCTGACAACCGGCCCTGGCGCGCGTTGTGCTCGGCGATGCCCTCGGCAACCACCTTTAGGAAGGTGTCTAGCGGGACGGCTCGGCTGCCATAATTCTCGGGCTTAGCATCTGGGCGATTGCCAGTGTAGGCCCCTTTGAAACGCGGGTCTTTGGCAATGCTGGATGCAAAATCCCGAAACCCACGCTCAATCGGCTTGGCCTGACCATGCGCCGGAGTGGCCCAGTGGATCTTGATATCCATCAGGGGCAACACACCCAGCGGGTCGTCTTCGCGTACTTTGAAGCGAAACCGTGTTGGGGCCCCACCAGTCATCCATTTGTTGGCAAACTCGCGCCCGTTATCAAACAGGCAGTGGCGCGGGATGCCGTAGTTTTCGACCAGCTCGCCAAAGGCTGCCATAACCATGACCTTGTTGGGATCATTATCAACGCGCCAGCTCAGCATTTTACCTGAGTAGAGATCTTGAAAGGCTACGATCTGAGGGCGGTTGATTGTACCATCCGGCCAGCGGACAAAGACGTCGATCTTGTGGCAGTCGGCGTTGACGCCTTCCAGGGCGGTCAGGGTGGATCGGTCGCGGATCTGGGCTGGGAAACAACGCATCAACCCGCCTTCGCCCTCTCGGGCCAAAACCTGCGTTACGCGCGGCACTTCGGCGTCCAGCCGCCGTCTTGCTGTTTTGTTGGTTGGGGCGTCCCAGCCCTCATGTTTGGCCTTGGCGCAGGCGTCCCGGTAGCACTGGGCATAAGTCGGCTGCTCAAGTTGCAAATACTGGCTCTTTAAATAGTCCATAAAGGCCCGGTTACAGCTCGCTTCAACGGGCGTTCGTTTGGCCAGTCGGTTGCGCGGTACCAGATAGGCCAGGCGGTCCTCTGGCGCGACGCCCTCAATCATGCCGATCCAGTTGTAAATGCTGCGGGCCGAGGACCCACATTGGCGCGCGGCCTCTGCAACGGCGTGAACATGGGTGACACCAGACTGATGCAGCCCATCCACCATTTGAAGCGCTGTTAGGCGGGTTCTGGCCTTGGTTTTTGTCGTGTCCGGCAAGCTATCAAATGCGGCCCAGGCGTTGCCCCGATCCGGGCGTTCATCTGGGGTTTCAGACGCATCAACCAGCAGCTTGCGCCGCGCTGCCAGGGGCAGCACCGACCAATGGTAAATCCAGCCGCCGCCGCGCCCAACTTTACGCTTGGCGCAGCCTTCAATCACGCGCCAGCCAAACCGCTCAGCGAGCGAGTTTACGCCCCGCTTGCTGCCCGGCAATTCAGGCAATCCAGACTCGGCCAGCTCTTCGGCTGTCCACCAGATTTGTTTGGGTTCAACGACGCTCATTAGATCACCCAGCCCTTTTGGTCGTGAAAGGGACTATTTCGGCGTCCGTTTCGACAATCTCGTCGCGCGCGATTGGGGCCTCTTGGCCGAGCAGCTCCAGCAGCTCGTCGCGGTGATCATCGACGAACCGTCGGCGGGCTTCTTTTGGGGCCCGAGAATAGGCGTCGTTCAGCTTGCTGCGCGCAGCCTCAACCGGATCTTTTACAGCCGTGCCGGGGGTCTTCTTGCGGGCCAGAACTTCCTTGGCGGATTTGGCGGAGCCGTCGCCCAGGGCGCGGCAGATATTGGCGCGGTCACTGGCGTCGCCGCATTTTGCAATCTGTTGCAGGTCAGTGAATTGAACCCTGCGGGTTGCGCTTCGCAGTTGGCCGATTTCTTCGCGAGACAGCTTTTCCCCGACGCTGATTAGGCGTCGGATGTGGCGTTCGTCCTTGTTAAATACTTCGGCAGCGTTGGTCGCAAAACTGCTAACGGACATAATGTCCGTTAGCACTCCATTCTTTGCACGTCCTCCGGCACTTCCACGAGCGGTCTCTGGATGATCCTTCTCATACAATGCCTTATGGGCAGCCAGAAATACCGCCATATCCAAGGCGCTCAGAGGTGCGCCCGCTAAATTGGCGTCGACTTCGATGCGTATGGCCTGATCAAGGGTGCAGTTGCTCACACTGACCGGGACGTCTTCCAGCCCGATTTCCTTAGCTGCACATAGCCGGTGCAGCCCGTCCATCAGGCGATATCCGCCCTTTACCTTGCGGACCAAAATCGGTTGCAGGATGCGCCCGACCTCTTGAATGGATGATACTATGCTGGCGACTGCCGTTGGTGATGCAGTGCGTAACCGTTCTTCTACTTGAATGACCGAGACGGGAAGGGTGTCGATCTTCTGCCAATTAGGGTGGCGCATGGGGATGCTCCTAAATGAAAAACTAGCGGGTAGGGGAGGGGGCCTGAGCGGCCTTATGATTGTCTTCGCAATGGCGAGACCGGAACCGAAATCTTGGGCGCTCTGTCCCGTCGTCTTTCATCCAGCGATTGCGAAAGGGCTCTTCTGTGGGTTCAGGTTCGGTATCTGGCGCTTGAAGCAGCCAGTGCACTAGAGCTAACTGTCTGCTTTTCCACCAGTTTGGAGACATCCCGTCGCCTTCCTTACGGGAAAGCCGTTCGTCTTGATGCTCAAGCCACTTTACTACTTCGGGGCCAACCCACGGCAGACGGGATGTTACTGCTCGAGTTGCCCGCCTGATAAGATATCCCGGTATGAGTACCCGTTCGATGTTGCGCCAGGTGGTGATTGGGGTCGGTTGAGCGCGAAAGGCTTTCCTTCGGGCTTGCCGCGCCTGCTTAATCAACAGGGCATCAGTCTTCGCGGCCTCTTGATTGAAGAAACCGATTTTCATTTCTGGGGGAAATATCTCCGGAAATTTACCGTTCAGGCTATCGACCGCTGTGCGCAAGGCCTCCCGGTCGACCATGCTTTTGCGGCAGTAATCCAGCGTTCCGGCGTCCAGTAGGGTGACTACCCAAGCCGAGACCTCTTCCTGTGCCAGGCATTCAGCCTCAATTGCGCTATCTAATTCATCGGATAACCTCCGGATCAGGGGCACTTTCAGGCTCTCAAAATATCGCTGATCGAATGCGTCACAATCAGGATCGATAAGGTCCGCCAAAGGCACAAAACCAGCCTCTCGCTCAGCCTTGTCTTTTGCATCGAGTAGGTTTTGAACTTTACAGTTCAAATGCTGGTATCTTGTAGCCGCATCAATCAGCGCGCCAAGACGTTCAGCTGAGGTCATCGGGGCCGCTTGAAACTGCTCGTGTAAGGTCATTGTGAAATTTAAAGTCATCGAAAAATGTCTCCAAAAAGTAGGCCAATAATGAGGATTATAAATAAACTGGCTGCGCCGAGGATCTCGCCGAGCCAGAAGAGGGCGGTTGCAAACCAGGCGCGTCGGTCCTGGCCCCAGCCCCTCTGCATCAATGTGCAGGTGCTGGGGCCCGTCGCCGCGAGTGGTGGGCTAGAATAAAAAGCCCTCAGCGGCGCATCCCCATGGCCGCCGAGGGAGTTGTCCAACCGGGCCCGAGCAGGGGCGTGGTTGGAAGGGGAGTGTTCGGAGTGAATGATCATGATGCTGCCCACGTGGAACTCGCATTGGCTTTCACCACATTAGTTTGGTTGGTTAGCCTAGCTTGGATGTTCCGCATTTTTGCGAGTTCTTTTCTAGCTGCGGATATGAGTTCTTTTGGGGCTGCGGAAACATTGCCTGCCCTCGCGAGTTCAAAGGCCTTCAGGGCATTTTTGATTGAAACTAGTTTCTTCCCGGAAGGCTCACAGATCTTACTGCCTTCAAACCTGCAAACGTAATTTGAGCGAAGCCCGGCCAACTCACAAAGTGCAGTCTGCGAGACACCGAGTCTGTGGCGGTTATTTTTACATTCGGACGGCGTAATTAGTGTCATTAGTCGCACCCGCTGATACAGATATGTACCATAGAGTACAGTATTGTACACTTGTCAACTATACATTTATGTATTACATGTACGTGAATGTAGAAGTCTTGAGGCTAGTTCATGGATGCTCACGCACGAAAAAGGCTGAAAGTCGCTATCGCATCAAGTGACGAGTCTGGGCTGTCAATCTGTGAAAAACACGGCTGGCCCAAGAACTATGTGTCGCGTGTTGTAAACGGCGCGATTGTCAGCCCAGATCCGACTAGGCTCTTACAAATGTGCGATGATTTGGGTGTCGGTATTGTCTACGTTTTGACTGGCCGACAGACAACGTCGGACAGGCAAAACTTACTCAATGAGATTGCTCAGTCACCTCAAGAAGTTATTGATCAAGTTGCTGATTTTGTTCGCGACATTGGTCTTGGGAGCAAGAGTTAGAATTTGCCAACAAGAGTCGGAATTCATTCTCTATTTTTTTAAATTCTCTGTCTGAGCATGTTATGATTTTATGGGCGACAGATTGAAGTTTTTCCAAAGTTCCGACTAGTGCTTCAATTTCTTGCAGCGTTACGGCGTTCACCGGCTGTTTGTTCATATTTTTATACCTATGGTTCTTAAAATGTGCCTCTCGAGATGAATGCTGAGGGGCGCATACACGCATGGGTGGTGCAATTGGCGCAAGGCGTAACATTAAGGCATTGTTGCCAATTGATTTTTGGGAGTGTTACCCTGTCCGCCAGATTGCTCTGAAGTTATCCTTGGTCGCAATCGAAAGCGATGTTCTCAAACGATTAAGGCAAAACGCATGTCCCCAGTGTTACTACTTGAAACTCTCGATTTGCTCAGGGCAGGCAATTTTCGACCAGGTACTGAAATTGAGAAGGCGCATCAGATCAGTCAAGAGCACGAGGGTGTGGCACTTTTCGATTGGGTGCATGCTCTAGTTCACCGGATCGAAGGCGATGAAGCGAATGCTGGGTACTGGTATCGGCGTGCTGGCAAGGCGCGGCATTCAGGATCAATCGAGGAAGAGTGGCAAATCATTCGAACAGCAGTCGAAAAGGCTTGAGGGAAATCGAGGCTTCCTGACGCTTCATTTCGATTTGTAGCGCAAATCTCTAAGGGCCGTTCTCTGGTTGGGCAAAAAGTAAAGGACTGCAAAGTCCGCTATCTTGCCGTTGGTGCATAGCGCAGCGAACGAACGCTCCCCTCCATTCAAGTAAAAAGGTGCATGGCGCAGGAATTGGGTCACTTCACTCACCTATATATGTAGCAAACGGCCCAATGCGGTCGTTCGTGCCAAACCCGTCTAACGGCAGGTTCCAGCCCTTCTACGACATTGGTGCGCAGTGCGGCATGGGGGACGTCTGAAGCAGGAAGGGAGGAAAGGAGCCGTTCGCTGCTTTAAACGCCAATGTCTGCTTTTCGCAATAAACGGGTTGTGCAGATATCGAGGTTTCTTTTCTACGAAATTGTTCTTTACAAAATATGGGTTTATGCAGCTGTGAATTTTGTTAAGAAGTCGTCGATGTCCTAATTGTCGATGCAAAATCCCATGTCCGTAAACTTGAACTTCTCAGCACCTCTGGTGCGTCCCAATGCTTGGTGGAACAACAAAATACCTCTAACATTTCTGATGTTGTTACTATTGGTCAATCAGCAAATGCTGTCTGACGTTGTGGTCCCTCTAATTGGTGTCATCTTAATTGTTTGCTCGGTTGCGAATTTTGGATACGCAATCAATGACTTATATGATCAAGACGAAGATCGGCGCTCAGGCAAGGCAAATGCAGCAACCACGATCGGTGAGCGTTTGGTTTGGCGGGGGGCGGCGGCGTCGGCAGGCATCGCCGGGGTGCTGTCCTTGCCATTGGCCGGGTTGGCGGGAGTCGGATTGGTATCGGCAGTATTGCTGCTGCCCTTGATCTATTCTGTGCCTCCACTGCGGGTGAAAGAACGGCATTGGTTGGGGGTATTCGCTGATGCTTTAGCCGCTCATGTATTCCCTGCCTTGCTCGCTCTTCTTGTGGTCACACATCAACAAATTTTGACAATTTCACCACTCCTGATCACCACTATAGTTGTATGGGCATTGGCTACCGGACTGCGTGGCATTCTAACCCATCAATTGAAGAGCGAAGTTAGCGACAAAGGAGCTGGGTTGCTTACTGTGGCCCATCAGATCGGAAACGGCACACTCACACGCCTCATTGTTTTCTTCTTGACGCCGATTGAGGCCGTGACATTTTCTTTGGTCATCCTGCTATCACCATTGACATTCTTTGGCCTTGCTTTGGTGGGAATCTACCTTGTTCTGGAGGTTCTTAAGACGTCACAGAACATGATCAAGTTGAAGATTTTAAACCATAAAGGTCATCGCTATATCCCTTTCATCGACGAGTGCGGTTACAAAGTCTGGGGACCACTGGTGCTTGCTTTGGATGCTTCGATTGTAGACCCGGCTTACTTGCTGGTTGCACTTTTGTATTTTGTATTATTCAAGCCAGCGGTCAAAAGAGAATGGCGCAATACACTGCTGACTGTTGAGCGGCTTTGCGAACAACTCTATCAAGCCTGGCGTCGAAATAGAGCTCGTTCGGACACCCAAATTTCCCGTTCTGGTGTGATTACCTTGTGCGATGAAAATTATTTCCCCGGGCTTCTCATGCTGCACCGTTCGGTCCAAGAAAGTGGGGGGTATCCCATAGCCTGTTACGACATTGGCCTGACAGACAACCAACGCGCAGAGGCAGCGCTGCGCCGGAACTTACACATTCTTCAACTGCCTGACGATCCGTTAATTGCCGCCATTCAAACGGAGCTTCTGAATGACGAAAAGGTAAAAAAGCAAGGCAAGCGAGTATGGCCGCTGTGGATTTGCCCACTGCTTATTAAACACGCTCCGTTTGAAAAAGTGTTGTGGTTGGATTGCGATCTTGTTGTGTTACGCGACTTGGACTCGCTGTTTGAAAAGTTGGAAAAGCAACCTGTTTTCACGCCGGAAAACTTTGCGCCCGAAGCAACGTCAAACAAACCTTCGCTTTATGATCACTTACCGATTTCACGGCAGTTCAATCGGAACGTGCCCGCGATCAACGCTGGGGTTTCCGGTTGGTGTAAGTTGCGCGATCGAGATCTGATCGAAGCTTATGTTCACCCGGTTTCTAGTGCGGTTGCGGACCCCAAAGTGCGTGCACTCATTTCCTGGCAGGATCAGGGAGCGTTAATTTGGGCAATTCAATCGAAGGGCATGGAGCGCTACGTTGAAACGGACAATTGCTGGAACCAGTCTGCCTCTCTTACCTCACTCAAAAAGGCTCCGTTGAAATGGGATGAAAAATTTCTACCCGCGTTGCGCAACCAGCACCCGGATGTGAAAATCATGCACTGGAATGGCTTGCCGCTCCCTTGGGCGCATACAGAAAATGAGATGTTACCCAGCTCTGCTTTGCCAGAAGAAATCGCGGACTATTATGACGCGTGGACTGATCGATATCGCGATTCCTTCGAAGATACATTCCAAGCGGCCCGCCCCGCTGAACGAGAGGATCTTAACCAGTACTTGATGGAGCGTTCAGGGCTGCGCAATGGCGATCACGTACTGGACGCAGGCTGTGGTGTCTGTGGTCCCAGCATGCATTTTGCAAGCAACCTGAACCTGACGATCGACGCCTTGACCGTTTCCGGTTACCAAGTCGCGGAGGCTCAACGAGCAATTCATAAGGCTGGATTAAATCACAACATCCATGTCAAGCAAGGCGACTTTCATAGCCTACCCGAAATATTTCCTGCTGGTCGCTTTGATCGCGCATTGTTTTTCGAATCGTTTTCCCACGCCCATGATCCAATGAGAGTGTTGCAAGGGGCATATGAAATTCTCAAACCGGGTGGAACGCTGTACATCAAAGACTTTTTCATCAAAGAACATGCCTCCCGCGACGATCAAGAACGGGCACAAGAAGTTATTAAAAAAGTTGATGAAACGTTTGTTTTGCGAACCCCATGCCTTCGCGAAACCGAAAAAATGTTGGAAAAAATTGGCTTCAAAAAACAATGGGTCGAACCGATCCAGTTCCAATTGGACAGTCAGGTTTGGATGCGTTTCAATATCCAACACAGATTTGACCTCTACTCCGGGAAGCCACCGATCGAATGGTGTGACTGGCTTGAGTTGCGATATACGAAACCCGCTCAATAAGTTCACTGAACTGAACTTTCTATGTCGCCCAGAAATAACCACACCACAGAAACCTTCAAACTTGCAAAATTGAGAGAAATTTAATCTTGCGCCTTATTATGACCTTACTCGTTCGTGACGAGATCGACATTATTGAAGACAACCTATCCTTTCATTTCGCACAGGGGGTCGATCATGCAATCGTGATTGACAACGGTTCCGTGGATGGGACGCGTGAATTTCTAGCAGGCCTAGAAAACCAAGGACGCGTGACGGTGCTAGATGAACCTGAACAAAACTACCAACAAGGGATCTGGATGACGCGTGCCGCACTTTTGGCTCGCGATGAATTTGGTGCCGATTGGGTCATCAACAACGACGCGGATGAATTCTGGGTGCCTGGACATGGCGATCTGAAAACAATTTTAGCAGAGACCGAAGCCGATGTGCTGAGCTGTCGGCGCCGGAACATGGTGTTTGCATGGGATAGCCCAACTGGGGGATGTTGGTTGGAAAGATGCGTGTTCAGTGTTACCAGCCCAGCCGAAGTTCCCCGATTACAGAATGTCTTGAGCGATCCGCTCCCCTGTCCATATTTCTATTTGGATTTACCGGACAAAGTACTGACGCGCACCAAAGGACTGGTGGAAATCACACAGGGAAATCATAGCGCTCGTTACAACCGAGATTTTAAAATCACCGGCGCCGACATTGAAATTTTACATTTTCCGGTTCGCTCCAAGGAGCAGTTTAGTTCAAAAACACGGAATGGGGGGCTGGCCTATTCGCGCAATTTGGCTTTGGATAAGCGGGCAGGTTGGCACGTGAGACGCCAGTTTCAGATGATTGAAACCCAAGGGCTGGATGCCGCAATAGCGGATGCGTTACCTGACATAGCCTCCTTAGAACAAGATTTGGAAAAAGGTAAAGTGTTCGAATACTTAGGGCTGAAGGAACGATTGAGCCTGTAAGCTGAGGGGCTTCAGAAACGCTCTGTCATTTCAGTGACAACACGTTCCCAATGCGCTTTCATAGAGCAACTGGTCTAAAGGGCTGTGCGCAGAAATGCGTTTCAACATATCTTCTTCGAGTATTCCCACATACCCCAAATTGCCCCGATTCAATATATGAACGTCATCACGTCGAGCAAAATGGCCGGTGATGTGTTCAAATTTTTCCAAAAACGCGTCAAATCGTTCCAATACACCAACGTGAATGCCACATGCGTGTATCAAAGACTGTGCAAGTTTCAATTCGGTTTTTGTAACCAGCTGTTCGCCAGTCTGTATCCGCCCTAAAAAACATGCCAGCTGCTGGTTACCCGGCTCGGTATCCAAATATTGCTTCATGGTTGCGGGCAGAGCTCTGCCAAGTCTCTCATAGATAGGCAGAATTTGATCTTTCCGCCTTTGTAGGTCGCAAAATAAAGAGACTGAATGCGGCACCGGCGCTCGAAACATGCAAAATACATCATGTTCTTTCAGAAACTCGGCCGCTTGTGGCACCATCAGATTTTTGTGCATGAATGCGTCTTTATACCAGTGCAAAACCAGGCACTCGTATTGCTCAGCATTTCTCTGAATGTCTTCAAGGTCTGTGGTAGAGCAATATTTAACACCGGAACCGTAGACCTGTCGCAGTATTCCGTGAAACGTTGTGCCCCCAGTCTTTGGCACGTGTAGGAATATCGTTGTTTTACGCTTCACTAGTTCGTCCCTCAGGCCACCTCCGGTAAGCCAGTAATACCTCATTGTTTCCGCAGGTCTAGCGCTCAAAGTTTTGGCCCTGAGTATGGGCTCTCGACGCAAAAGACGTCCGCTTGGGGAGTGGTACGTATTAATTGGCTCTGAGCTGACCTTTGCTGTGCAGAGAGCCAAGGTCGGCATTGGGCCGTTCACGCCCAACAGGACGAGTTACGACCAGACTTTGCAAATGTTGTTAACTGCGC
>MAAC01008069.1_pt1 | contig 10682 bp, 9 predicted proteins | sample 1115981 | NCBI WGS metagenome assembly MAAC01 (sample SAMN04961126, study PRJNA320927) | seawater metagenome | isolation source: sample BD02T64 sea water enriched with oil for 64 days | place: USA:Gulf of Mexico | collected 2013-07-27 | reverse complement strand
TCTCTCTTTGTTAACTTCTTACCCATATATTAAAAGTTTGGCATAAAACTTGTTATCTTTAATGTGGATTAAAATCCAGCACAAAACTAATGCAAAAAGATTAGTACCCCAATCAAAGTGTAATTTTTTTGCAAACATTATTAATCTATCAATTAATACATCATGAAACTGAATAACCTTACTAAGAGAAATTATTACTCCTTATATGTTGCACTTTTATCTACGGTGTTCTTCGTTTCATGTGGTACTTACCAAAGTGTATATACAAATGATGGAATTTATGATGACGAGCCTATTGAAGAAGAAGTAGTTATAGTCAAATCAAATAGCCATTCAAAAAAAGTTGACGACAACTATTTTCAACGCGAATTAGACAAGCTGAATAGCAACATCGACAACGAAGATATTTTCACAGATGTTGATGATTATAACTCTTACGACAATGTAGAAGATGACTATTCTTATGATGATAATGATCCATGGGGCTATTCTTCAGATGAAAATATAGTAGTAAATATAAATTTTAATAATAGGTATTGGAATAACTGGAATTATTACGGATATAACAACCATTGGAGGTATAGATGGGGGTTTAGACATGGATATTACGGAAACTACATGTATCAACCGTATTATTATGGATATTACCACAACAATATTCATTATGGTTTTTATTATTCACCATACTACCATGTACCAAACTACCGGAATATAAACTATTACAACAATAGGTACAATAGAAATTACACCTATACTAAACGCAATACTAGCTATCGAAACTCTACCACTAGAAGAAATACAACATACAATAGTAAAAGATCAAGCATTTCTTCAAATCGCAGATCATCAACAATAAACAATAGAGTAAGAACCGACTACAGAAATAGAAACTATAACACCACAAGGAGAAGAAACAATGCTACTAGCGATAGGTCTACGAAAGCTAGAAGACAATCTTCATCTACGAGAACTACAGGGAAAAGAAGATCTTCATCTTCTACAAGGAGTTCCAATAATAAAAGCTACAAGAGAAACTCATCAAACTCAAATAGGTCATACAAATCAGCTTCCTCATCAAGAAGAAGCTCCGCTTCAACAAGAAGATCTAGTTCTTCCAGAAACAACAGCTCAAGTAACAGGAGCAGCAGTTCTAGAAAAAGAGGAAATTAACATAACATAACAAAATTTATCATGAAAAAAGTTACATTACTTGTACTCTTTTGTGCAATATCTTTGCCTAATTTTTCACAAAGTTTAGGCTACCAAGACTTAGCTTTATTGTTTTCTAAAGACAACAATACGGGTACTGCAAGGTTTAACGCAATGAGTGGGGCATTTGGAGCCTTGGGAGGAGATGTCTCTGCCATTAAAATAAATCCAGCCGGTGCTTCCGTTTTTAAAACCAGTTTATTTTCAGTTTCTGCAAATTCAAGAACCACAGACATTGCATCTAATTATTATGGAAATAACAATACGACACAAGAAGAATATTTTGATTTCTCACAAGCAGGAGCAGTATTTGTGTATAAATCATATGTCAATAGCGATTGGTCTAAATTCGCATTTAGTTTCAACTACTCCATCAGAAACAATTACAACAACAATTTTTTAAGTAGTGGAAATAGTGGACTTGCTACTTTTACCGAATTCCCACTTGATACTGGAACCCCTGTAACTCAATATACGAATGCAGATTCTCAAAGATTTTCAAACACCACTAGGGGAGAATTAGCAGAATACAACTTTGCCTTTTCTGGAGTGTACCAAAATGATTTACATTTAGGAATAGCTGTAAATACCTATGATTTAAAATTCTCCCAACGTTCAACTTTAAGGGAGCAAAACAATGACGGAAGCGGAAACGTATTAGATGCTAAGTTTTATCAAGAAAACATCACAACTGGCACAGGTTTTTCATTAAGCGCAGGAGCCATATACAAAGCGTCTAAAAACTTGCGTATTGGCTTTTCTTACCAATCTCCTACTTGGTTTACAGAAATGAATGAAGAGAGTAACATTTTAAATAATGATGGATTCTTTGGAGACACAGAAATTGACGTAACAGGAAGTAACACCATCTATGACAATACAGCAGGAAACAACTTTCCTGTTCAAGGGTTTTCATATAAATTAAAAACGCCAGCAAAAACAACGGCTAGCATCGCATACATCTTTGGAAGCAACGGATTAATTAGTGCTGATTACACGATTAACAGGTATAAACAGATGAAGCTATCTAATGCTGATTTCACTACAGAAAACCAATTCTTTAACAACCAGTTAAGAAATTCATACACATTAAATATTGGATCTGAATGGCGTTTTAAAGCATTGAGCTTACGCGGGGGATATCATCTTGAACAAAGTCCAGATGCTTTAGCTTTTAAATCCGACAATATAAAGGGATATTCTTTTGGTGCTGGTTATAGTTTTGGAAATACCAAATTTGACGTTGCTTATCAAAACAAATCAAACACTCAACAATACGACTTCTACCCTCAATATGATCAAGTAAATGCCTCCGAATTAACTATTGACAACAGAATTATAACCGCAACTCTTACCATCAATTTATAAAAGCATCTACAAAAAAATTGCAAAGACCTCAAAGGAAATAAACCTTTGAGGTCTTTGCAATTCATTCATATTTTTACCTTAATTTTGCGGAGCATTTGTTCCTTAAATCCAATAGAACAACTTAAACAATATTATGAGCGAAATTTCAATTTCAATTCAGAATACAAACAATGATACTATTGTAAAATTCACAAGTAATACCATCCTAATTAACGGTGGAAGTTACGAGTATAATAATATAGATGATGCCAAGAATGCGCCCTTAGCACAGCAATTATTTTATTTACCATTTGTAAAAAAGGTTTTTGTAACCGCTAATTTTATCGCAATTCAAAAGTATGATATTGTAGACTGGGCGGATGTTCAAGAAGAAGTACGCGAACAAATTGAGGCGTATTTAAAGGATGGAAATCTTGTTGTTCAAGAAGAGACAACCAAAAAGAAAGCCATTGAAGTGTATGCTGAAGTAACTCCAAATCCCTCAGTAATGAAATTTGGAACTACACAATCTCTTACAACTACAGACGTTGAGTGTAAAAATATTGATGAAGCCAATGAGACATCTCCATTAGCTCAAGCACTATTTCATTTTCCTTTCGTAAAAGAAGTTTTCATTTCTGAAAACTATATTTCTATTACAAAATTCGAAATGGTTGAATGGAATGAAATTCACCCAGAAATAAGAGAATTTATTCGAAAATACCTACAAGAGAACAAAACAATCATAAAACAATTACCAAAAGAAGAGGCTTCCACAAAGGAAATCACACCAACACCGAGTGAAAACTTAGACGAAACTTCTGCAAAAATTGTAAGTATCCTAGATGAATACATCAAACCCGCAGTTGCTTCTGATGGTGGAAATATTGCTTTTAGATCTTACGACCCAGAAAGTAAAATTGTAAGCGTTATTCTACAAGGCGCCTGTAGCGGCTGTCCTTCATCAACAATTACCTTAAAAAACGGAATTGAGACGATGTTAAAAGACATGTTACCAAATAAAATAAATGAAGTTGTAGCAATTAACGGATAAAATTATGTCAGCAGAACACATTAAACCCTATAAAGACTCAGACAAAGGAAAGAAAGAGCAAGTAGCACAAATGTTTGATACTATTTCTAAAAATTATGATGGTCTAAACCGAGTTATCTCTTTTGGAATTGATGTTAAATGGCGTAAAAAAGTAGTTGCAATTATTGGCAAAAATAACCCAAAACAAATTTTAGACATTGCTACTGGAACAGGAGATTTAGCCATAATGATGGCTGAATTAAACCCAGACAGGATTGTTGGATTAGATATTTCTGCAGGAATGCTAGAAGTTGGAAAGCAAAAAATTGCAAAAGCAACTTTATCTGATATGATAGAAATGACTGTTGGCGATTCTGAAAACATGCCTTTTGAAAATAATACGTTTGACGCGATTACAGTTTCTTTTGGTGTTCGAAATTTTGCAAATCTCGATAAAGGATTAAAAGAAATTAAACGTGTTTTAAAACCTGGCGGAACTTTTGTTGTGTTAGAAACCTCTGTACCAACTAAATTTCTATATAAGCAAGGGTACCGTTTTCATACATCGGTAATTTTACCAATTATTGGAAAACTATTTTCTAAAGACAAAGTTGCGTATTCATATTTATCAGAATCTGCAAATTCTTTTCCTTTCGGAGAAAAATTCAACAATATTTTACTGAAAAATGGGTTTACTACTGCAACAGATAAACCAGTAACTTTTGGAGTAGCCTCTATTTACACAGCTACGAAGTAAAAATGAAAAAACAACAACTTGTATTTATAGCCTTATTAATTTTTGCCTCAAACACCGTGTTTGGGCAAGCAGACAGAGTTATAAATAAACCTAACTTCGATAAAATAAAATTGCACTTTGGTTTTTACCTAGGACTAAATCAAAATGATTTTAAGGTCAATTACAAAAACAGCAACTACGCAAACCCAAATGTAAGCATAACCCCAACAAGCGGCTTTAACGTAGGCTTGATTGCTGACTTGCGCATACACAAGAACATCAATCTTCGTTTTGAACCAGGATTGGTAAGTAATTCTAAAGTTTTAGCTTTTACACATATCAACACTAAAAGAGACAGCATACGAGAAATAGGCTCTACCTATTTGCACCTACCTTTATTATTAAAATTTAGCACAGACAGAATGGATAATGTAAGGCCCTATGTTTTAGCTGGACTTTCTTTGGATTATAATTTTTCTAGTAATCAGAAAAACGCGAATGACAATTCTGGTGGTGAATTTAGAATGAAAGCTTTTAACTACATGTACGAGGTTGGAATCGGAATAGACATCTACCTAAATTACTTCAAATTTTCCCCATCAATTAGAGGTGTCTTTGCTATAAATAATGAATTAGAATACGATGCAGATTCAAATAGTCAATGGACAGCTCCAATACATTTTTTAGGAACTCGTGGCATCTCTCTAAACTTCTCTTTTGAAGGCAATTAAACTCTTTTAAACTCACTTATCAGAATCGCAGTTGCTGTAGCAACATTTAAGCTTTCTGTTTGTTGCCCCTCTCCAAACCTCGGAATCGAAATTTTAGAATTTATTATTTCTCTAATTTCATCAGAAATTCCATTTGCCTCATTTCCCATGATTAAAATTGCCTCTTTAGGCAACTTACTTTCATAGACATTTTCACCATCCATATCTGCTATAAAACTAGGCAATTCTGTATCTTTTATAAACGGAACTAAATCTTTATATACAATATCCACTCTCGTTAAAGACCCCATAGATGCTTGCACAACCTTCTGATTAAAACAATCTACAGTGTTTCTCGAGCACACCAACTTAGAAACTCCAAACCAATCACACAACCGAATGATTGTTCCTAAATTACCTGGATCATTAACTTCATCTAAAGCAACAATTAGCCCTTTATTTATTACTGAATTTGTTTCAGGGATTTTAAACAACCCCAACACTTTATTTGGAGATTTTAGCTGACTTATTTTCTTTAATTCAACATCTGAAACAAGCACTAATTGCTCATTACTCAAATTACAACTATAATCCTCAGTTACAAACAGCTTCTCAATTTTAAAATTCGAACTCAGTAGCTCCTCTACAACTTTAACACCTTCAGCAACAAATAATTTATGTTTTTGTCTATACTTTTTTTGCTGTAAACTTGTTATAAGTTTTATATGATTTTTTGATAAATTCATTAATTAATTTTAAATTAGAAAACCCGTCTAAAAATAGTACTTTTGGAACGAGTAATAGTCTGTACAAAGCTAATGAAAAAAGTTTCTTTTTATTTTTTTATAATATTAATAATCTCTTCCTGTAATTCTGTTAAAAGAGTTCCAGAAAAAGAGCAATTACTAAAAACATCTACAATAATTGTTGATGGCAAAAAAAACAGGAATCTTCAGTTAAACGATTATGTAATCCAAAAACCAAATTCAAAACTATTAGGAATACCTGTATCAGTGTATTTTCATAACATTGGCAACCCAAACGCACCTAAAACTCCAAAAGAATGGGGCGTACAAAACCCCAAAAAGTATAACTTTTTTAAAAAGTTATTTTCAGAAAAACAGAGTATTGGTGTTGCTAATTCAACCATAAAACTCAATAATTGGTTTCTAAAAAACGGGGAACCTCCCGTTATTATTGATGATTTTAAAACAAGTAAAACGGTTAAAACCTTACACACTTATTTTAAAACTATTGGATTTTGGAACAATACAGTAGTCGCGGTAAAAGATTCTTTAAAAGGAAAAAAAGCAGCAATCACATATCACATAACAAAAAACAAGCCTATATTTCTAGACTCTTTATTAACCAACATCCCATCTCCAACGTTAAAAGCAATTTATCTAAGTGACACCACAAATACTTTCTTAAAAAAAGGAGATCAATTCAATCAAGACAACTTTGAAAAAGAAGGGAATAGGATCATTAAACTATTCAGAAATTCTGGTATCTATAGCTTCTCTGATAGCTACCTCTATTTTAGTGTCAATGATACGGATACATTAACTCAAAAAACGAATGTAATCACCACAATTGCAGAAAACGCAATTGAAACCACTAATAAAATAGAGAGGATTCCATTTCAAATACAAAAAATTAGCAAGGTAAACGTCTATACGGATTACACATTTAATAAAGAGAATGAACCCTATTTAGATTCAATCTCCTATAATGGAATTACGTTTATAGCACATGAAAAGATTAAATACAATCCAAAATACCTAGCCCAATCAATATTTATTAGAGCGAATCAAATATATTCAGATACGCTCCGAAATCTTACTCGAAGTCACCTAAAGTCTTTAAACAACTTCAAGGCGATTAGTGTTAATTACCAAACTATTCAAGATTCATTATTAGTCGCAAACATAAGATTGACACCACAAAAAAAATACTCAATTGGTGCGGAGACAGAACTTACGCATTCTAACATCAGAAAACTTGGAATTTCTGGAAAACTCTCTGTCACCAATAGAAATTCATTTAAAGGTGCTGAATTATTTAAATTCTCTTTTACAGGTTCATTTTTTAACACATCGACCCAACCAGGAAGCAATAGCGGTTTCTTTAATGCTTGGGAGTTAGGTGTAGATCTTTCTTTAGAAATACCAAGATTTTCTGCTCCGTTTGGTTTAAATAAACTTGTCCCAAAAGAAATGTCTCCCAAAACATTAATCTCTATTGGTACAGGAATTCAAAAAAATATTGGTTTAGATAGACAAACTATAAATGCAAATATTAATTATAGCTGGAAATTTAACCAGAGAAAATCCATTAACTTTGAGCTATTTAATGTACAGTATATTCGAAATTTAAATAATGCTGAATATTTCAACATTTATAGCTCTGAATACAACAAACTTGCGCCCATAGCAGCTGCATACAATAATTTCAATTCTACAAATCCTACTATTCCGCAGTTTGCATTAACAACTTCTAATGCTCCACAATTCATGAATCTGGTAAAGGAGGATCGTGATTTTCAGACAAACAATCCGACTGAGTATAGCAATAATTTAAATGTAAACAACAGATATGCGATTATTACATCAAACTTTATTATCCCTACAATTGCATACACATACACCTACAACAACCAAAAAACATATAAAGACAATAACTTCTCATTCTTTAAAGCTAGAATTGCCAATGCAGGGAATTTAGTTTCCTTATTAAGCAATCAGAAAAATAACAACGACGTAAAAACTATTGCAGACACCCCAGTTGCACAATATTTTAAAGTTGATCTTGAATACAAAAAATTCTGGAATGTTTCTAGAAGTTCTGTATTAGGATTCAGGTCATTTTTAGGTGTTATTTTTGCCTATGGTAATTCTGGAATTCCATTCACCAAAAGCTATTTTGCTGGAGGTTCAAATGACATCAGAGCATGGAAAACTTATGAACTAGGTCTAGGTTCTTCTCCTCCAGGCTTAGAATACAACGTTGGTAACTTTAAGTTTTTAACGAGTCTTGAATATCGATTTGATTTAATCGGTAGTTTAAAAGGGGCCTTATTTATTGATGCCGGGAATATTTGGGATATTTCTAATTCAAGTTTCACCGATGAAAAAGCTAAATTTGATAGCTTGTCGTCATTACAACAAATTGCCGTTGGGTCTGGATTTGGAGCCAGATACGATTTCAATTTTTTAATTTTACGTTTAGACATAGGACTTAAAACTCACGAACCTTATTTATCAGGCAGTAAATGGTTTAAAAACTTCAATCTGAACAATGCTGTTTACAATATCGGAATCAATTATCCTTTTTAAATTAATATCTAGGCGATAACGTTTTCGTTATTTATAGCCAAAAAGGCGATCCATTTATTTAAAAAATGCCTAGTTTTGTGTTAACAAATTTTTTGTAAAATCAAACAACACTACATGAATCATATAATAAAACCAGGAGTTGCAACAGGAGATGCAGTTCAAGAAATTTTTAAATTAGCAAAAGAAAAAAAATTCGCACTTCCAGCTGTTAATGTAACTGGATCTACTACAGTAAATGCCGTATTAGAAACTGCAAAAGAATTAAACGCTCCAGTAATAATTCAGTTCTCTAATGGTGGGGCTTATTATAACGCAGGGAAAGGCTTGTCTAATGAAAATGAAAAAGCGGCTATTGCAGGAGCTATTGCCGGGGCCAAACATGTACATTTAATGGCAGAAGCGTATGGTGTTGCCGTGATATTACATACAGATCATGCAGCAAAAAAATTATTGCCTTGGATTGACGGTTTATTAGATGCTAGTGAAAAACATTTTGCAGAAACAGGAAAATCTCTTTACAGTTCTCATATGATTGATTTATCTGAAGAACCAATTGAAGAAAATATTGAAATTTGTAAACAATACTTAGCTAGAATGAGCAAAATAGGTATGACTTTAGAAATTGAATTAGGTATTACGGGAGGAGAAGAAGATGGTGTTGACAATACTGATGTAGATGTTTCAAAATTATATACACAACCAGAAGAAGTTGCATTTGCCTACGAAGAGCTACTAAAGGTAAGTCCAAAATTTACCATCGCGGCTGCCTTTGGGAACGTACATGGCGTGTACAAACCAGGAAACGTAAAATTAACTCCAAAGATTTTAAAAAACTCACAAGAACATATCTCAGAAAAATATAAGGTCCCTCATAATACCATTGATTTTGTATTTCACGGTGGCTCTGGTTCTACTTTAGAGGAAATCAGAGAAGCGATAGGCTATGGTGTTGTTAAAATGAATATTGACACTGATTTACAATTCGCTTTTACAGAAGGAGTTAGGGATTATGTGAATGATAAGAACGCGTATTTAAAAACACAGATTGGAAATCCAGAAGGTGCCGAAATACCGAATAAGAAATATTACGACCCTAGAAAATGGATGAGAGCTGGCGAAGTAACCTTTAAAAACCGTTTAAAAACTTCATTCGAAGATTTAAACAATGTGAATACTCTTGCTTAATCCATAAGATAGTTTAATTTAGCCGATAATTATAAAATTTAAAACAACTACATAATATGGCTTGGTTTAAAAGAAAAGACAAAGGAATTCACACTCCGACTGAAGACAAAAAAGACACTCCTAGAGGTTTATGGTACAAAACGCCTAGTGGTAAGATCATAGATACAGAAGAGTTAAAAAGCAACTTATATGTGAGTCCAGAAGACGGTTACCATGTAAGAATTGGAAGTAAAGAGTATTTCGATTTATTTTTTGACAACAATGAATTTAAAGAATTAAACGAAAAACTAACTTCGGTTGACCCTTTAAAGTTTGAAGACACTAAAAAGTATCCAGATAGATTAAAAGCTGCTAAAGAGAAAACGAACTTACATGATGCTGTGCGAACAGCAGTTGGTAAATCTTTAGGGAAAGACTTGGTAATTGCTGCTATGGATTTTTCATTTATTGGAGGGTCTATGGGATCAGTAGTTGGAGAAAAAATAGCGAGAGCTATTAATCATTCAATTGAAAACAAGATTCCATTTTTAATGATCTCTAAATCTGGTGGGGCACGTATGCAAGAAGCATCTTTATCATTAATGCAATTGGTAAAGACTTCTTCTAAACTAGCACAATTAGCAGAAATTAAAATTCCGTACATTTCACTATGTACAGATCCAACTACAGGAGGAACTACTGCTTCTTATGCAATGCTAGGAGATATTAATATTGCAGAACCCAATGCTTTAATTGGATTTGCTGGCCCTAGAATTGTAAAGGATACCACTGGTAAAGAATTACCAAAAGGGTTTCAACGCTCAGAGTTCTTATTAGAACATGGGTTCTTAGATGGAATTTACGAACGTAAAAACTTAAAAGAACAAATCAACTTGTATATAGATTTAATTCAAAATCTACCAGTTAGAAAATAAAAAAAGAGCCTTCGGGCTCTTTTTTGTTTAAATCCTTTTAAACCAATCATTTATTCCGCTCAATTGATTTCGAAATTGCCCTATAAATTCGCTTCAGAAATAAAAATTAATGTATATTTGCAGCTTCAATGAAAAAATCATTGATATACATAAAAATCATTTAAATCAATATTGGCATGTATTTAACAAAAGAAGTAAAAGAGAATATCTTTT
>MAAC01012494.1_pt1 | contig 10685 bp, 9 predicted proteins | sample 1115981 | NCBI WGS metagenome assembly MAAC01 (sample SAMN04961126, study PRJNA320927) | seawater metagenome | isolation source: sample BD02T64 sea water enriched with oil for 64 days | place: USA:Gulf of Mexico | collected 2013-07-27 | reverse complement strand
GATTTCAAATCAGGTTTTTTAACTTCAAGTAATGATGTATTAATTTCTAAAATTGTGAATGCCACATCTAAAAGTAAAGCCAATAAATTGAATGAACTTGATAGAAGTATAGAAGAAGACCTAAAAGAAGAATTTACACAAATTGAGTCTAATATCAAAGAGAAAGCTAAAAAAGTATCAGGACTTTTAATTGATAACTTTTTTGAAACACTAAATGCACCACTGCTAAACTTTGAACAAAAACTTCTAAATAATGAAAAAATACTTAAAGATCAGATTGTTAGTTTTGAAAGTAAAGATCAAAACAGAGGTGAGCTTTCAATACAAATACACAAAAAACTCAAACAACTTGAAATAACAGAAAAGGCTTGTAAATAATGAAATTTCTAGAACCTTTTGTTGCAGAATATAAAGAAGTTTACACGGTCAAAAAAGTTGCTTATGAAGAGGGACTGGTAGGTGATATAAGAAAAACTAAAGATGCCCTACTTGATCCAAAGTTTCTACCTTCAGTTCAATTAGAATCAATATTAAATAAGCTAATCAGACGAGCAAGATATCCTATGGAAATTGCCATTACCGGACAATTTTCTTCAGGGAAATCTACTTTTCTAAATGCCTTACTATCTCGAAATATTTTACCAACAGGTATTACTCCCGTCACATCTAAAGTAAATTTCATTAACTATGGAGATGAGTATAAATTAAAAATTACTTATAAATCTGGAGCAGAAGAATATCACAGTATTGATCATATATCGGCATTTACAGATCAAAGAGAATCCGATATGGATGAGATAAGATATCTTACCTTATATGCACCTATGGATATTTTAAAAGATATTACATTTGTAGATACTCCTGGACTTAATTCTCAAAGTCAAAGTGATACTGATACCACCAGAAAAGTATTAAGAGATGTGGGTGGTATTATTTGGTTAACCCTCATTGATAACGCAGGGAAAATGAGTGAAGCGGAAGTACTAGAAGAATATATGGAACATTTCAAAAACAAGTCTTTATGTGTACTCAATCAAAAAGATAAATTCTCAGACGAACAAATCCAAACCACTACAAAATATGTGAGTGAAAAATTCGGTAAGTTTTTTGCAGAAGTTATTCCCATTTCAGCCAAACAAGCTTTGGATTCAAGAGCACACCAAAAGCGTGTCCTCTTAGAAGATACCTTTGAACATATCACCAAAGAATTTAAAAGTGAATTAAATAAAAATATCGAGGTGGATTCTTTGGATTTTTTCCAAAACAAATTTTCTACCTATCAAAAACAAATACAAGAAATCAAAACAAAAGATATTTCAAACGATATGAAACAAATGAAAGATTCTAATATTCAAGAAGTATTATCTTTCATAGAAAATATCATCCGTCCACAAGCAGCGGAATCAAAAGAATTCGCCATCAAAAAAGATTTAAAAGGTTTATGTGAAATATTAAATAAGGAGTACACTACTATTATAGGAGTATATGATTCACTTATTGATATTTTAAAAGTAAATGAAAGTCCAATAATGGAGGCATTTGATAATATTCATACACGATATTCAAAAGAGTTATTAAATGTTTTCACTTCTTTAGAAGCTATTATGGACAAAATATCCAATGAAACATTTAAAAATGTAAAACGAGTTCCAGCAACAAGATATGAAGAAACTAAAGGTTCATTTTTATCCAGTGATAAAATTGAAAAAGTAGAATACGATACTTTTTGGATAGACAGTGATGCTGTGTATAAAAATCTCTTTTATGATGACCAAACCATTGAAAAAATGTTTAAACGCTCTATTAAAATGCTTAAACAAATAGAAACCAATTCCGATGAAGCCTTTAGAAATATTTATAGACTTCTAAAAAATGAAGTTAGAAAATGGCAAGAACCATATGAGAAAATTAAAAAACACAGAGAAGTTTCTAGTGATCTTGAGTTTTCTAATACCCGTCATTTTGCTGCAAAAATTTATGAGCATTTATTGAAAATTTATCATAGAGCTATTCTTGAGAATATTTCAGCTTTAAGAAAAAAGTTTGCTTATTTTAATGGAGCTTTATCCTATAGTAATATGCAAGTTACTCAAGCTACCATTGCACATTTTGAACAACAAATAGCAGAGTCAATTGAGCTGTATGAAAAAGAACCAAGTAAGTTTTCAGTATATCATCCAAGAGAAGATGAAATATTGACAAAGTTAAAAGCCAATTTTGGATTTGAGCGAATCGAAGATTTTTTAACTTCTAAAAGAAACTACTTATTTAAAATTGTGAAATACTCAAAAGAACAATATACTCAAATCAATAAAGAAAGTATTGAATTCGTAGAAGAGCGGAAAAAAGATTACTTAGCCAAAATCATTGATGTGGAAAAGATAAAAGAAGAGATTTAATCTTCTTTTATCTTTATAATTAAACTTATATCTATTTTTTAGATATAGGATGTGTATTTGAAAAGTCTTTAGCTATATTTGCAGACTCTTCGGTACATATTGGATGACCCCAACCACTTTCACTCACAGAATTTGTAATATCATTTACTATATTATCATTCCCTTCTGGACTAATACCAGCAGGTACGAAATCAAGTTTAAGTGCCGATCTTAATTTCCATGCAATATTGTGATCAGCACAAGAACTGTCACCACTTACACCCAATGCTCCAAGAAGTGTTCCATCTTTAGAATACAGTGCCAATCCACCTCCAAATACATTTACTCCTCCAATTTTTCTACCAACCATAAAATCACTTGCAGTACCTATTGTATCATTTGCGCCTCCATAGGCTACACTTGTATCCACAGGATTACTGTGTTGTAAACCAAACAAGCTTCCCCCGTTTTGAGTTGCTGTAAATAAGTTTGCAGTTGACAGAGCTAAAGTTGGTAGAGAAAAAGCATTTGCTGTATTTGCTTTTTGTGCTGAAATAACACGACTACCTGGCCACTGGTCACCTCTATTGTCACCTGAGAAGGAAACAGATGTCACCTCCCCATCTCTGTTTACTACAGTTGCCCACATATTTAATGAAAAACCTCCATTTTTTTGTGCGACTATTTTTTTAAGTGATTCTTTCACTTGTTCATGTGTTGGTAATGAATTCATTGTATTTCCTTTGTTGTTCATATCTGCTGTTGCTGAACTTATAAATAAACCCAACATTGTACTAATTGCCAATTTTTTAAGCAAAATATTTCCTTTAATTTTAATATATTTCATGTGAAATAATGATAGAATGTTAATAAAGTTTAACCATTAAGTCAAGAAGTTCCCCTTTGGTAAGATAATTACCATTTGGTTGGAAATAGGAAGTTTACGGTACTTTAATATGCTAAAAAGATGAGAATAAAATGCCCAATATGAGATTAAATAAAATACATTGTCAAAATTATACAAAAGAAATTGAAATAACAGTAGAAATTTTAAGTGGTAAATGGATGGTTCTTATTCTTACTCACCTAGGTGAAAAAGAAATTGTAAGATTTAATGAATTTAGAAAAGTATTTCCTGATATTACACAAAAAATGCTATCACAACAACTTAAAAAACTTGAAAAAAATAAAATTATTCAAAAAGAAATATTTAATGTTATTCCTCCAAAAGTAGAGTACAGACTTACAAATGAAGGCAAAAAACTTATTCCAATATTAGATGAAATGCAATTATGGGGAAAAAATTATCTTGAGAATTATTAGGTGTTTACCAAGAACTAAAATATAGAAGTTTAAATGTCCAAACAAAGAATTTATTTAGTTCTCTTCTTTGTTTTCTTCAACTTGTGTATTTTCTTCTTTTTCGTTGGTTTTTTTAACAATAGTACTCTTACCCAACTTTTGATAAATCGGACACCAACCAGTCATACCAGTACCCCAAGGTAAAAGTCCAAGAATTCCTATCCAACTGTTTGTAAAAATACCAGCGGCAAAAATACCACCACCAATCATTATTCTATAAAATCTGTCTTTTGCACCGACATTTACTTTCATTGGATATCCTTAAAATATATAATTTAGTATACAATATTTTCCATATAAAAATGATTGTCACATTTGTAAATTTTATAAGAATTTAAGCCTATTCTATTTGCTTTTATATATAATATTTTTTTATTTTAAAGGATTATTTTGTATAAAAATATATTAAGAGATACTTTTGCATCAGTTTTTGAAGAAAAAGATGCTTTATTTAAAGCATTAATCATTCCAACCCTATTATTAATGTTTTTTAATTATTTTGGAGCTTTTGATGTTAACAATCTTTATCTTTCAATTCCCATAATTGTTTTAACAATTATTATTAATATAACTATATCCATTACTACCCATCGTATACTATTACTCAAAGAAAATTCAATTCCAACTTGGGGATTATTTAAACTTAGTTCAAGGGAAGGGAAATTTTTTCTATCTACTTTTGCATTAGGTTTAATAATTATTCTAGTAGGTGTATTAACAATGGCTGGAGTTATGCTTTTTGAAGCATTATTTACCAACTTTTTAAATCCAACCATCAATGCTATTATTATAGTCTTCATTTTATTTGCTATTTTATCTGTCATGAGTAGATTATCAATTATTTTTCCGGCAATTTCTGTTGACAAAAATATTACGTTTACAGATTCATGGAATTATACAAAAGATTACAAACTTCTATGTTTTATTACAATAATAGTCTTCCCTGCACTATTTGCAATTGCACTTAGTCTTCCATATGGGTTTATAATTGATATATTAGCAGACAAGATATCATCTCATATGACTGCTTTTTATTCAATATTGAATGTATTTATCAATATTTTCATAATAAGTGCTTTGTCAAATACCTACTTATATATCATATCGAATTTACCAGAAGAAGAAATAACTCAAACTACTTATACAGTCACTATTAATGATAATGAGGCAATCACTTTAAATGCAGATTCAAATATTAACTTCGATGTTCTAAAATACCAATTAACAGAGCAATATTCAAAATTGGAATATCATACAGCTTCAGTTGATAAAGAAGATTCATGGATTTTAAAAAATGATGATATTAAAAATTCTTATATTTCTTTAGAGTTTAAAAATAACGATTATTATATTGAAACATTTAATGTAGAAGATCCAAGATTAAAAATCTTAGAAAAAGATGATACAATAATATCTTGACTAAAAAAGGAGTATCTATGTTTATAAAAATTTTTTATTGTGGAGAGTGAAACTATTTACCCCAAGCTTCTAGGTTAGAAGATGAATTAAAAAATAGTTTTAACGATGTAGAAATAGAGTTATATAAAAGCAGCGGTGGAGATTTCAGAGTCATCGTCGATGAAAAAACAATCTTTGATAAACGTGCAATGTCAGGGGATGAAGCGCGCTTTCCAAATGATGGAGAAATTTCTTCAATAATATCTAAAAATCTTTAATCAAAATAGAGGTACCCTAAATAAAATTAGGGTAGAATCCTCTCATGAAATTAACACAAGAACAACTACTACAATTTAACACAAATGGGTTTCTAATTTTAAAAAATTTTGCAGACCCAGTTTTGTGTGAAAAAATATTAGAATCTGCAAAAGACCATCTTGTAAAAAAAGTAGCTCCAATAGAGAGTGAAGCAGAGTATTTACAAGCAGATACAGACAGCTTAACAATTAGAAGACTTCGTCAAGTGTATGATAGAGAAGATATTTTTAAGAGCTGGATGACCCACGAAAAAATGAAGCCAGTTTTACAACAATTGTTAGGTGAAAATCCAGTTTTAGTACTTGCCCACCATAACTCAATAATGACCAAAATGCCCAAACAAAGTTCACGAACATCGTGGCATCAAGATTTTAGATATTGGAACTATACCAATTCGGATATGGTGAGTGTTTGGTTAAGCTTGGACGATGAGACTTTAGCAAATGGTCTTTTAGAATTTATTCCTTCATCACATACATTAGATTTTGATCAAAGTAGATTTGATAAAAAAAGTAATTTTCTCGATGATCATGAAGAAAATAAAAAATTAATTAAAACAGCAATTCACACAAATTTGCAAAAAGGTGACGTAGTACTTTTTCACTGTAAAACTTTACATCACGCAAATAAAAATACAACTTCAAAAGAAAAAATATCTTTTGTTTATACAGTTAGAGCATGTGAGAATAAGCCCCAAAAAGACACCATAAGTGACTATAAAGAGATAATTTTATAGAAAATAGTCCAAGTTATGTATATTTTAAGTAATTTAAGCTTTTTATTGTATTATTCGTATACATAAAAAGTGACCACTTATGTGTCTAATTTATAAACTATTATTAGTTATTAATACTAGTTTTTTAACTTAACTTATATTTAGAATTATTATGTAAAAATTCACAAAATTAAAATTGGAGCAGCTATGAAAGCATCAGATCTATTTGTTAAAGCCTTAGAAAATGAAGGGGTTGAATATATATTCGGAATCCCAGGTGAAGAGAATCTTGATTTATTAGAATCAATGAGAGGTTCAAGTATCAAACTTATTCTTACTCGTCACGAACAAGGTGCAGGTTTTATGGCAGCAACTTATGGAAGACTAACGGGTAAAGTTGGTGTTTGTTTGGCAACACTTGGCCCCGGTGCAACTAACTTCGTAACAAGTGCAGCATACGCACAACTTGGTGGTATGCCACTAATGATGATTACAGGTCAAAAACCAATTAAAAAATCTAAACAAGGTCGATTCCAAATTATTGACATTGTGAATTTAATGAAACCAGTTACAAAATATGCAAAACAAGTTGTAAATGGTAATAACATTCCTTCAATGGTAAGAGAAGCATTTAAAATTGCAACAACTGAGAGACCAGGTGCTGTTCATATTGAATTACCTGAAGATATTGCTGCTGAAGAAGATTGTGAAGACAATGTTTATCCAGTACAAAAATTTCACTATCCAACTGCTGATAAGTCTGCTGTTTTATCTGCGGTTAAAATGATCGAAGGTGCAAAAAGACCATTATTATTAATTGGTGCTGGTGCAAATAGATCAAGAATTGGTGAAGCATTAACTAATTTTGTGAATGAATTAGGTATTCCATTTTTCTCTACTCAAATGGGTAAAGGTGTAATTAACGACGGACACAAACTTTGTCTTGGAACTGCAGCATTATCTCAAAATGACTTTATTCACTGTGCAATTGACAGAGCGGATTTAATCATCAACGTAGGTCATGATGTAATTGAAAAACCACCATTTTTTATGGAAAATGAACCAGATTCAACAAAAGTATTACACTTAAACTTCTTTCCATCTGAAGTTGATGATACATACTTTCCACAATTAGATGTACTTGGAGATATTGCTTCAAATGTTACTTCTTTAACTGAGACTATTAAAAACCAAGATACTTGGGAATTTGACTATTTTAAAAGAGTAGTTGCGGAAGTTAGATCACATACAACTAAATATTTTGATGATACAAGATTTCCAATCTTGCCTCAAAGAGCTGTTAATACAATTAGAGAAGAGTTAGCAGATGAAGATATCGTTACTTTAGATAATGGTGTTTACAAAATCTGGTTTGCTAGAAACTATGATTGTGCACTTCCAAATACAATGTTATTAGATAATGCACTAGCTACTATGGGTGCTGGACTTCCTTCTGCAATGGCTGCTAAAATGGTTCATCCAGAGAAAAAAGTAATTGCTGTTTGTGGTGATGGTGGATTCATGATGAACTCACAAGAAATGGAAACTGCAGTTAGATTGGGATTAAATCTTACAGTTGTTATTTTAAATGATAATGCATACGGTATGATTAAATGGAAACAATCTGGAATGGGATTTGATAACTTTGGTCTTGACCTTGGGAATCCTGATTTTGTTAAATATGCAGAAGCATATGGAGCACATGGACATAGACCATCATCTTGCGAAGAGTTTGAAAAAACATTAACTGAATGTGTTAATGGAACGGGTGTTCACTTAATTGACCTTGCTGTTGATTATTCATTAAACCACGCAATCTTAAATGATTTACTAGACTCAAAAGAATGTATTATATAATCATTTTTTGATATAAACTAAAAAACTATTTAAAAGATATTTATCATTTATGATAAATATCTTTTTGCATTAAATTACAAAAAAAAGGGAACATATATGAGTACTATTGAAGTTACATCACCGTTTGACGGAAAAGTTGTTGGAAACGTAAAGTTTTCTACAGTTGAAGAAGTAAAAGCTGCTATTGATTTAGCAGACGCAACATTTGCTGACCATAAAAATGCACTTCCAAAATATCAAAGAATTGCAATTTTAGAGAAACTAGTTGAGATTATGAGTACACAAGTTGAAGAATTAACTATTCTTTGTGCTAGTGAAGGTGGTAAACCTTACGTAGATTCACAAGTTGAAATTCACAGAGCAATTAATGGTGTAAAACTTGCAATTGAAGCTCTTGGTGCTTTTGAAGGTAAAGAAATTGCTATGGGTCATACTGCTTCAAGTGCAAATAGAATGGCTTATACATTTAAAGAACCTATTGGTGTTGTTGCTGCTGTTTCTGCATTTAACCACCCATTTAACCTTGCAGTTCACCAAGTGATTCCTGCAATTGCTGTTGGTTGTTCAGTAATCATCAAACCTGCTACTCAAACTCCTATGTCAGCTATTAAATTAGTTGAATTATTAGCTGAAGCTGGATTACCTGCTGGTTGGGCACAAGCTGTTGTTTGTGGAAGAGAAGCTGGAGAATTACTTGCAACTTCACCAAAAGTTAATTTCTTAACATTTATTGGTTCAGGTGCTGTTGGTTGGTACTTAAACTCTAAAGTTGCAAATGGAACTAGAGTTGCTCTAGAACATGGTGGGGTTGCACCTGTTATTGTTGAAAAAGATGCTGATTTAGATGAATTGATTCCTTCACTTGCAAAAGGTGGTTTTTACCACGCTGGTCAAGTTTGTGTATCGGTACAAAGAGTTTATGTACATGAAGACATCGTAGATGTTGTTGCATCTAAATTAAGCGAAGCTGCATCTAAATTAGTTGTAGGAGATCAATTAGATCCTAAAACTGAAGTTGGTCCTTTAATTAACCACAACGAAGTAAACAGAGTTGAAGAATGGGTTAATGAAGCAGTTGAAAAAGGTGGAAAAGTTTTAACTGGTGGAAAAAGAATTTCTGATTCATTATTTGAAGCTACAGTTATTTTAAATCCAGCTGATGATGCTAAGGTTTCTACAAATGAAGTATTTGGTCCTGTTGTTTGTATTTATACATACTCAGACATTGAAGAAGCATTTGATAGAGCTAACGCTTTAGAAGTTTCTTTCCAAGCTGCAGTGTTTACTAAAAACATTGATACTGCTTTAAGAGCTGTTAAAAGATTAAGTGGAACTGCAGTAATGGTTAATGATCATACTGCATTTAGAGTTGATTGGATGCCATTTGGAGGAGCTAAAGCTTCTGGACTTGGAATGGGTGGAATTCACCATTCTATGGTTGAAATGTCAAAAGAAAAACTAATGGTAATTAAGTCACCAGCACTTTAATATCATTGTAAGATGTATTTCATTTTGTGAAATACATCTTGCTTATTTTAACTTATATTTTTTAATACACGCTTCCCGTATTTTAGAGATTCTTCCACTTCTTTCCATTTCCAGTAGTACTGATTGAAGTTTTTTAATTAAGTGTTTATTTTTCTTGTGTAAGTAATGATATAAATTTATTTTTATAAGTCTATTGCCTACTAATTGAACATCTACGATACTCGTTTTTCTTAATCCACTTATTCCATTTATTTTAGGAAGTACAACTACATCGTAACGTTTTTTCTCAAGCATCTTGAGTGTTTGAGTGATGCCGGCTACTTCATCACATAAAATACCTCTTTGGCGTAAATTTTTTTCAACAAATTTAATACCTATTACACAAAGATTATTATATTGTTTTAAACTATCCCAATTTTTAATACTTAAGTTTTTATTCCATGAAAAAGCATATCCCTCAATAAAATTAATTGGGATAGTAATAGGAATTAAGTTTTTATATTTGGAATTAATACCTTTGATTCGCGAGAGTTCACCATCAACTTCTCCTGTATTTGAAGTTATTAAGGCACGTTCAAAGGGGTAATACTTAGATTCTATATCATAACCCATTTTTTTATATGCTATTTTTAAAACATCAAATGAAATTTTTTGTATGGGGGATTCTTGTCCAAGAGAAAAAATCAAAGTTTTGTTATCGTTGGCAAAAATGAAAAGAGTGAAAGAAAAAAAAAGTATAACTAATTTATGCAATAAAATATCCGGTCAATTTAATACGCGAAGTATATATAAGTAATGCTTATAATATCTTAATAGTAAAATGGTATTTATGTTACTAATATAAACGGATTTCAGTCAACTTACAAAATAATGTAAGTTGACTCTATATTTAGGACTCTAGTTTATTTTAATAAGAATTTTCCTACTGATTTATCTTTTTTAAGATTTTTATGATTTACAACAACACCATGCATAGCTAAATAAATACCATTCTCAACATCTGCACTTAAAAATCCAAGTGCCAGTGAAAAGTTCATGGTTGCTTCAACTTCTTCAATACTCATAGGAACCATAGCACCTGTAAAGACTATTTTTTTATTGTTAATTTCTCTCTCTAGAAAAGCAGATGTTAAATCAACAGTATCTGTTCCATGAATAATAATGATATT
>MAAC01018618.1_pt1 | contig 10689 bp, 8 predicted proteins | sample 1115981 | NCBI WGS metagenome assembly MAAC01 (sample SAMN04961126, study PRJNA320927) | seawater metagenome | isolation source: sample BD02T64 sea water enriched with oil for 64 days | place: USA:Gulf of Mexico | collected 2013-07-27 | reverse complement strand
ATTGAAAGCGAAGCCCTAATATGTTATTAACAATTTTTAAATCTAACTCTAACCCATTACATCAAATACTTATGACAACAGAACATTTTTTGCAACAAATCTCAAAGAGACAGGCAACAAGAGTACTAAGTAAATTAGAAACCGATAATTTAATAAAAAATGCTTTTCTTTTAGAAGTAAGCGAAGCATTAAAAGGATGCTATTCAGACGATTTAAAAGTTAAGAATGAGCGTATTGAATCATTACTAGATATAGTTAGCACACAAATAGATGGAATTACTCAAAATTCATTAGAGTTATCAAATGTGAGTTTTACAATAAATAACGTTTGTGACCTTATTGAAAGAATTGAGGTGTAAAAATAATTTTATCTTTTTAACCTACATTTTCTACATTATCTACATTCTATAGAATTACAATCAAAATAAAAAACTATGGCAATTAAAGTAACATTAAGACAAAAGCCTATAAGTAAAGGAAGAGAAAGCCTTTATTTAGACTTTTACCCTGCAATCAATATCGTTGGTACAGATAAAACCACTCGTAGAGAATTTCTAGGGCTTTATATCCATAAAAAACCAAAGAGTCCAATGGATAAGGTCAATAATAAACAAAACCTATTATTAGCCGAACAGATACGCCAAAAAAAAGAGAATGAACTTAACAAGCCCGAAGTTTATACTGCCTTTGAATTGGAACAGCTTAAAGCCAAAGAAAAAGGTGAATTATCTTTTATAGCTTATTTCGAGCAATTAATGGATAAACGTAAAGGCAAAAACTATGATGTTTGGTTTTCTTCTTTTTATTACTTGAAAGCATTTACAAATGAACGATTGAAATTTGCAGACCTCAACGAAAAGTTTTGTAATGATTATAAATACTATTTGCTGAATGCTAAAAGCAGAAGAAGCAACAAATCTTCTCTTGCACAAAACACAGCACATAGTTACTTTAATAAGTTTAAAGCTGCCTTAAAACAAGCCTTTAAGGATAACTTACTAACATTAGATTTGAACGCTAAAATTCAACCTATAAAGCAAGCAGATACTAACAGAGTCTTTTTATCTCTTGAAGAGTTAAATCAATTAGTAAAAGCAGATTGCCCTAATCCAAACTTAAAGAAAGCATCTTTATTTTCTGCTTTAACTGGATTGAGGCATAGTGATATAGAAAAATTAAAATGGGGTGAAGTAGTATTTATTAAAGATCAAGGATACTCTATTCAGTTTCAGCAAAAGAAAACTAAAAGCATTGAGTATATGCCCATTTCAGAACAGGCTTACAATCTATTAGGTGAGCCTAAAGAATCAAGCGAAAAGGTATTTGAAGGTATAAAATATTCAGCACACCAAAATAGTTTGTTATTAAAATGGGTCATTAATGCAGGAATACAAAAGCATTTAACCTTCCACTCTTTCCGACACACATACGCAACCCTACAATTACACAATGGAACAGACATCTATACGGTTTCAAAAATGCTTGGACATAAAGACCTTAAAACTACTCAGATATACGCAAAAGTAGTTGACGAAAGCAAACGAAAGGCAACTGATAAAATAGTACTTGACTTATAATTATGAAGGATACAAAACACTTACGATTCTTTTCTGATGAAGATGGGTTTAATACATATGAACCTACTAAGGAAGCAAAAAAAGAGATAGTAGAAAAACTAGTTAGTATTTCAACTATCAAGGAGAAATTAAGATTTTTAGAAAAATTCAGGGGACTAATAATTTTAAACTTGACCTTATTAAGCGTTTCGGTAGTCATCCTATTGACGCACTATATTCTTGGAACAGACTATCCCATTGCTCGTTTTTCGCTCTATTTACTCCCCCTATTTATTATTCACTTGGTGGTATTATTAGGGGCATTGCATGAATTTTATTCTCCTGTTTTTTCAAAGGTAATATTGCTATTTTTAGGAATGGGGTCGGTCTCCTTGTTTTTATTGAATTTTGATTGGAGATCCTATACGGAGTGGGAGTACGATCAGAATACGAAACAAGCTATGGTTATTTTGGATCGGTATCATAAAAAAAAATATCCAACAGAAAATAACGTGAGATTAAATGTAAATTGGCTTTTTACCCCGAGTACAAATTTTTATAGGGAAACGTTGGATATTCAGTGGTTAGCGCCTATTGACAGGGAGCTAGAGGAAGGGGTAAAGGGGTATATCTATACCTTTACCGAAGAGTTTTCAAAGTTGGAAAAACAGAACTTTGATACCCTTGCTGAATTTGAAAATACCCATACCATTTTGGTTCGAGTTATTCCCTAAAGTTTAAAGGTCCCTACCCGGAAAGTTTAGCTATAAGTCTTTGAATATTCGGCTTGTTCGCCATTAATACATCTGAAGTGGTTTCAAAGCTTCGGATTTTTGAGAGGTTTGGGAAGGTGAGATTTCCCTTTACCAAGGATTGGGAACAAAGGATATTAAAGTAGTTAAATAACAAGATTAATTTTTGAATCCCATGGGTTGGAACTTGATTGAATCCCATCCTTTTAGCGGTTTTTATATTCAAAAAGTAGCTCGTGCCTTTGATGGTTTTGGGGGAGTTAATCGGATCTTCCAAAGAGTCCAAAATATGGACTAAACCAATGAGGTATTGAACGAGAATGAATTGGGTTCTTTGTTTTCCGTTCGCCTTTTTATCCAAAACAAAATAGTAATCAAACAAGGACCCTCCATGTACCGTAATAGAATCCTTCTTTTCTTTTTCGCCAACAAACAGAAGCGAATAATACACCAGTCCACCCCTTTTTTGAAGTCCAGGTATATCAATAAATGGGGCAATAATGGTCAGGTAAATCACAAATAAGTAGATTCCCATAAAGTATAAACCAGACCAAAAGGACAGAAGAGATATACCTAAAATAAAAAAAAGCGAGAACCCTCCCAGTTTTAGGAAGAATTGTAATTTTTCTGGACCCGTTTTTTCGTAAAAACGATGCCCCTGGAGCATATTGGACATGTTAAACAGAATTCATTCAAGAGAGATTTATTGTTTCACAAACTTCTGTACTCCGAATTCCTTTTCCGAATGAAGATGAAGTATATAAGTACCCCTGGCCAATGGGCTCACTTTAATAATAGCAGTGGTAGTTCCGCTCAATACTAGCTGTCCGTTCATATCAAATATTTTGTAGAAGTAACTCTCATTTGAGGTTCCCCTTAGGGTTAAATATTCAGACGCTAGTGAGGGAAAAACTAGTACCTCATTAAAGATGGGGGTATCGGAAACAGATAAAATTCGAGTGGCTTCTTGAACCGCAGCTAACGCATTTACTTTACCAAAACCCCATTGAGTACTTCCGCTGATAGGAAGTACACCCGTTTCTGAATCTTCTCTAGCGGTGGATTGTAAAATACTTTTAATCTGTACAGCAGTTAGGTTTGGGTTCGCTTCTAGCATCAGTGCCACCACCCCTGTTGTGGCGGGAGAGGCCATTGAGGTTCCCGAGAATTTCACGAACCCATACGTACGACCGTTAAACGTTGTGGTGGAAGAGGGGGTGTAAGAACCCGTGGTATACGAAGAAAGAGTGGACTCAACAGATACACCTGGAGCTGAAATATCTGGTTTCATTCGGTCATCTACGGTTGGGCCAACACTACTAAAGTTTGCAATACTCCCATCAATAATCAATCCGTTTGAAAGTCTTCGTTCACTTTTATGAGCAGCCACCGTAATTACCCCTAAACCACACGCAGGTTCTCCAATTCCATATTCGGCATCACCTGCAATAGGTTGCGGGCCATAAGCGGTAAATGGCATCCCCCAATTTCCTACCCCATTGCTTAATTCAGTTACATTGTAATAATGAACAGTCCCATCGGTAGCAAATGAACGAAGGACCACATTGTAATGGATATGCGTGTTTTTTACCCGAAGACGCATATGTGGTTTTTGGTTTTGAGGATGAGACGCCTCTGTCGTTAAATTGTAAAAGATGGTATCGGTACCTAGTACAACAATAGAATCAAAATAACCAGGGGCGGTTTGTGTATTAAAAGAAGGGGAGGATGCCACCTTTGTTCCGCCTTGATAAATATCAAAATAGGAACCAAAGGACTTGTTCTGTTCTCCCCACATAGAGATACTTTGTCCCCACATACTTGCATGCGAGGAATATGGATAAAAGTGTATCCGTGAAGAAAGGGAGTCTTGGTTAAAGGTTTTTTTAATATGGAAATTTACATCTCCATTATTCCCTCCCGAAGTGACAATCACCACACCATCATTAATAAAGCCATCTAAAGCCTGACTACCTAAGGATGTTCCATCTAAGGGGCCTAAATAATAAAGTCCCCAACTCATATTTATTACCAATCTCTTGCCTTCACTATTTGCATATGATTTCATCCACGATACCGCATCCAGCACTCCTCCGAAGTCTAATTGAATGGCTGTAAATAAAAGGTTGGACTCAAAAGCCACGCCTTTAAGACCAATACCCGCACCTCCACCAGCTGCAATTCCTGCGACATGACTTCCGTGCGTTGCATAATCGTAATACGTACATGCCGTGTCCGATTGGGCGGCTAATAATTCTATTTCACCTACATATTCGGTACCGTAACTTAGTCCAGATGGAGCAGGACCTGAAGTTTTAAATTGATCCCAAGCCGCTAGGATTCGTGTATGTGTTAATGCGGTATCATAAAACATAGGATGCGAATAGTCAAATCCCCAATCGGTAATTCCAATAATCACATTTTTCCCGGTATAGGATTGACTTAAACCTAATCCATCATGAACCGAATCGGCCCGTAAATCTAAAACGGCATCGGTTACTTTGGGTTGGATCTGTGGAGCAATTTCTAGGTATCGGATATCTTTTAAGTTCGTTATATCCTGTATTTGATTAATGGGAATCTTTAAGGTGATAATATCATTGATTCGACTCCCTATAATAAAACCAGAAGGTAGATTAGAGGCTTTAAAGGAAGCGGTAACCACCGCTAAGGTGGATAAATGAGGCCTTCCATTTATCCATAGATAGGTGCCTTTTTCGGACGGCTTATTTGACTTGGGATTAAAATTTTCCTGAATCTCTTGAATTTGATGTAGGTCGCCAGGGGCAATTATTACTTGGCCAAAAACCAGGGTTTGCCAAACAACGAGAATAGTGAAAATTTGAAACTTCATATGGAGGAATTTAAAAGTGCAATGTATTAATAAAATAGGAATCCTGTTAGGAGAATAAAATTGAAGAATTTCGACAGACGTACGGAGGCTTCCTCTTTTTGATTTCTATGGATGGAATAGTTGGATAAAAATAGGAACTATTTTAAGGGGCGTAAAAATATACGCTTTATTCCCGTCCTAATGGTGGAGATACTTAAACGAATAAATTGAACCGGTTTAACTAAGGTGTTGTTAGGTAGTGTGTTAGCCGTTTTAGGGTTGGGAAACATAACATACACCCCGCCTTTTTGATGATGTAAATCACATATTTAGTGCTATATTTGATGGAGTGGAATGTCATGGTTCTGTAATTTTGAATGGTAATTTTCACTAAAATGCTATGCTATGCTAAATAGAAATATTCTTAAAGGGGTGGGACTTGGATTAGTTCAATTCGCTTTATTAAATCCAATAATGGCCAATGAGCCATTTAAAGTAATAAACGAAACCAAAAAGGATACCGGTGTATTTACGATAGGGGCGCAAATAAGACCTCGGTTTGAATACCGTCACGGTTTTAAAAAACCATTAGCAGATGGATTAAAGCCGGCCAGCTTTGTGGAACAACGTTCTAGAGTTTGGTTTGATTATACCAATTCAAAATTTCATATTCGAGTAAATGTTCAAGATATTCGGATGTGGGGAAGTACCAGTCAAATTTATAAATCAGATCCTTCGATGTTCAATGCATACGAGGCGTATGGGGAATATTTTGGAAGCAAAAAATGGTCTTTTAAAGTAGGTCGTCAAGCCATTGATTACGATAACGCTCGTTTTTTAGGAAACTTAGATTGGGCAGCCCAAGGTAGAAGTCATGATGCATTTTTACTCAAGTTTTCCGATAAAGCAGCTAAACTAAAAGTACATGCCGGGGTGGCTTTTAATCAAGCGCAAACAGAACCAACTTATTTGTCTTATTCGCAATATCCAAATGCAGGAAATTATAAGATGATGTATTATTTATGGGCGCATAAAGAGTGGGACAAACTTTCGGGATCATTTTTATTTAATAATGATGCGAGAGAAAACGTAACGGATACGACCTTATTAAATCGTCAAACTTTAGGATTAATTCCTACCTACAAAGCGGGTAAGGTCACTGTGAATGGAGAGTTTTATTACCAAATGGGTAAAAATCCAGGGGAACAAGAGGTGAGCGCATTCTTTATTTCGCTAAATGCGACTATGAAAACAAAAATTACTCCGGTAACTATTGGGTTTGATTATGCTTCGGGTACGGCTCATGATGCAGAAGCTACCGTGGATAATTCATGGAACCCTTTATATGGAACCAATCATAAGTTTTATGGATTTATGGATTATTTCTATGTTGGAAATACGCATGGGCAAGATGATAGGGTATCTGGATTAATCGATATGTATGCCAAAACCAATTTCCGATTGGGAAAAACAAAAAAGCATTTCCTTTTAGCGCATGTCCATTATTTTATGTCGCCAGTGGAATTAAGAGATTTTACAAATGTAGCTGTTAATGCTACGGTAAGTACCGGGTTGGGTACCGAAATCGATTTGGTATATAAACATGTGTTCAGTAAAGGGGTATCGGCTAACCTCGGTTATTCCCAGATGTTTGCCACAGATTCTATGAAGCAAATTAAAGGTCAAGCTAATTTGGTAAATGGGTATACCCAAACCGGAATGAATAACTGGATTTGGGCACAGATTAACTTCCATACCGATTTCTTTACCTCCAAAAAATAATCAACGATTATGGGCATTATTTCTAATTTAAAACCACCTCAAAAATGGCAAACTTGGGTGATCATTCTCACAGGAACGGTGATTGGCTTGGGCTTATTTATTTTACAAGAATCTAATGCTTTTTCTTATTTATCGGACGATCCTAAAACATGTATTAACTGCCATGTAATGACTCCCGAATATGTAACTTGGGAACATAGTTCGCATGGTAAGGTGACCAATTGTAATGATTGCCACGTACCTCATGATAATGTATTTAGAAAATATGCTTTTAAGGCCAAGGATGGATTATATCACGCCACTATTTTTACATTACATGCCGAGCCAGAGGTAATTATTATGCACGAAGCAGGGCAGAAAGTGGTGAAGGAAAACTGCATTCGTTGTCACCAAAATCAAGTCACCGATGCCAAAGCATCTGCTTGGATTGAAGGTCATGATGCCAATCGTTTGGATCGTCAATGCTGGGAATGTCATAGGGAAGTTCCTCATGGGCGAGTAAAGAGTTTATCCTCCGTAGGGTATCAGGTGGAACCCTTAACACAAAAGCAAAGCAAAGAATCTATTGTACCCACTTGGATGAAAGAACAATTGGACCCAAATAACCGTAAAAAGTAAAATTATGAGTACGAAAGCTAGAAATTGGATGCTCCTAATCATTACCATCGTGGTAGTGTTTTTATTAGGAGTATTAGCGAGTAACATTACCAACAGAAAGGCAGAAGCACGTTTTGCGTACATGCCAAAAATTGAAATTGATGAAAACGAAGCTGATAATGCGGTTTGGGGAGAATATTTCCCTCGGGAGTATCAATCATTCATGCAAACTTTGGATACTTCTTTTGCCTCGTATAACAGCAAAAATGGGCATAAGGATTTGTTAGATGACTCTCCTCGCTTAGTGGTTCTATGGGCGGGTTACGGTTTTTCTAAAGATTACAATGCCCCAGTAGGTCACGGTTATGCCTTAAACGATATTCAAAACACCTTAAGAACAGGTGGACCCACCGGACCTGGAACGGGACCGATGCCCAGTACATGTTGGACGTGTAAAAGCCCGGATGTACCTCGGTTAATGAATGAAATTGGTATTGATGAGTTTTATAAAGGAAAGTGGGCGGATAAAGGGCATGAAATCGTTAACCCAATCGGGTGTGCCGATTGTCACGATGCGGGTAACATGGGTTTACGTATTTCTAGACCTGCTTTAGCCGAAGGTTTTGAAGCTATGGGGAAAGATATTTCTGAAGCATCGCATAATGAAATGCGTTCTTTAGTTTGTGCTCAGTGTCACGTAGAGTATTATTTTGATAAAAAAATACCGGGTAAAGAAGGGATTCCTTATTTGAAATTTCCGTGGAAAAATGGAATGGGAGTAGAAGATATGGAAGCCTATTACGATGCCATTGAATTTTCGGATTGGACCCATTCCATTTCCAAAGCACCTATGTTGAAAGCGCAGCATCCCGGATATGAATTATTTTCTGAAAGTGTCCATGCCAAACGTGGTGTTTCTTGTGCCGACTGCCATATGCCGTATAAAACGGAAGGGGGACAAAAATTTACAGATCATCATATTCAATCTCCTCTAGCCAACCCGTCTAACTCTTGTCAAGTATGTCATCGAGAGGAAACAAAATCTTTAATTGGAGATGTTACCGAAAGACAAGTGAAAAACAAAACGGAGGCGGTAGAATTGGAGAAATTATTAGTTCATGCACATGTTGAAGCTGGAAAAGCATGGGAATTAGGGGCTACAGAAGAGCAAATGAAATTGATTTTAATGGATATTCGTCACGCACAATGGCGTTGGGATTATTCGGTAGCTTCTCACGGAGCTTCCTTTCATGCGCCTTTAGAAGTGAGTAGAATCATGACTTCAGGTACGCGTATTGCGCAAGAGGCACGATTAAAACTGGCTCGTTTATTAGCTGAACTGGGACAAAATTATCCCGTTCCTTATCCAAATATTGAAACCAAAGCTTTGGCTCAAGAATACATTGGATTGGATATGGAAAAACTAAAAGCAGAAAAAGCAAAATTCAAAAAAAACATTCTTCCTACTTGGATGAAAGAGTCGGTTGAATAAGGATGATTCCATAAAATACTAAGAATAGGAAATGGTGCTCTCGGGCACCATTTCATTTTTACCTCCCCATGAAAAAACTTTTCGATATACTGAGTTCCAATAAAATCTCCTTAGTGCTGCTTTTCGTATTCGGAACCGCTTGCGCTTATGGTACGTTTATGGAAAACGATTTTGGAACCCCTGCAGTTCGTGCGGTCATATACGATGCATGGTGGTTTGAATTGATTATGGCTTTCCTGGCCATAAATTTCCTATTAAACATTTTCAAATACCGACTGTTTAGAAAAGAGAAGAGGTCTTTACTGTTTTTTCATTTAGGCTTTGTGGTCGTATTAATGGGAGCCTTTGTTAGTCGGTATACGGGATTTGAAGGTGTGGTGAATATTCGAGAAGAACATACGACCCATACCATGAAAAGTAATCAAAGCTATTTGACCTTTCAAGTAGGAGAAGAGGAGCTCGTGAAATCAATAGCACCCACCATTTTAACTCCTCCAAAGTTTCGTTATTCCTTAAATGATGTATCCATAGAAAGCGTAGATTACATCCCTTATGCTGAACGAAATATTGTACCCGGGACCGGTTATTTATTGACCGTAGTCGTGGCCGAACAAAATCAACGAGCTACGTATTTTATGGAGGATGGACAAGTCATTGATACGCCTTATGGAATGATAGGTTTCAACTCGAAAGAGGATTGCCAAGTCAACCTTTCCCGGATGGAAGAAAAACTATTTATTGAAACGACCTCACCAGCCGAAGTGATGGAAATGGCTACACAAACGGCCAGTAGTTTTGCAGCTGACTCACTTGTGCCTTTAAAAATGGCCTCTTTGTATCGAGTTGGAGCCATTAGTTTTGTGGTGAAAAGTGAACATCCCAATTCTGAAATTGGATACGTATCCACCACCGATAAGAAATTACAAAAGACCTTACCCAATAAGGTTGTCATGAATGTGAAAAGTGGTGAGGAATCCAGAACGGTCACCTTGAGTTACCGGCCTACCGAAACAGCGGGTTCGGGTGTATTTACCTTAAACAACCAAAAGGTGAGAGTAGCTATTGGGCCTGAAATAATTCCATTGGGATTTTCACTGTTCTTAAAAGATTTCGAATTGATTCGTTACCCGGGATCTACCAGTCCCTCTTCGTATGCTAGCTTTCTGGATGTAAGGGATGGAGAAAGCACTTTTCCTTATACCATCTATATGAACAATGTCTTGGATCATGGGGGATTTCGATTTTTTCAAGCGTCTTACGATACCGATGAAAAAGGAACCGTTTTAAGTGTAAATCACGATTGGTGGGGTACACAAGTCACCTACTTAGGATACTTTTTGTTGACCTTTGGAATGGTGTGGAGTTTGTTTACCAAAAACAGTCGCTTTCAATTTTTGAGTACCTCCTTGGCAAAAGTAAAAACCAAGCGAATGGCAATGACTCTTTTAGCTTTAGTATTGGGTCTCAATACCTTCGCACAAACCACTCAGGAGTTTGAAAAAGTAGCCGGTGTATTCCCTAAAGAAATAGGGCGAGCGTTTGGAGGGTTATTGCTTCAAGATATGGATGGCCGAATAAAACCCGTGAATACTTTGGCTTCGGAGTTAATGCGAAAAATTACGGGTAAAACAATGTTCCATTTACAATACAATTCCGTGAAAGCCACCTTGGATGCGA
>MAAC01013267.1_pt1 | contig 10690 bp, 6 predicted proteins | sample 1115981 | NCBI WGS metagenome assembly MAAC01 (sample SAMN04961126, study PRJNA320927) | seawater metagenome | isolation source: sample BD02T64 sea water enriched with oil for 64 days | place: USA:Gulf of Mexico | collected 2013-07-27 | reverse complement strand
GCTATATTAAGGTATTGGAATATTTAGGGCGCTTAGCTCAGTTGGTAGAGCAGCTGACTCTTAATCAGCGGGTCGTGGGTTCGAACCCCGCAGCGCCCACCATTTAGTCGAATTAAATCAAAATGTTATGTAAATGTTTTCGTTTTAATTGGTAGTTTTCTTTATTCAAGGTACCACGCAGGTACCACAATTTTGTACAGATTTGCGACTTGTGTCTAAAGCAATTTCTTTTCTGTTAGTTTCTCCGAGTTTGCAGCGCGGTTATTCTTCGTCAGTTGGAAGTTATCCACAGTTATTTTTGAAGACTTACATTTATCCTATGGCGCAAATTGAAAATATGCACAGAATTAGTTTCTCCGATCACTAGCGACATTGTTTCGCATTGCTAGGACGTGAAGTTAGGGGAGAAGGAATATGTACGGTTTTTCAGTGATTAATTGTGTGAACGGTTGGACGTCGCAAGAGGTAGCAAAACTACCACTGGCATATCTCTTGATGTTGGGGGATGAGTTGCATGAGTTGGATGAGAAATTGGAAGAAAATCAAGCTAAATTCGCCGCTGTAGTTGAAAGGAAGTTTGGAAGTCAGGTTGATGCAGCATTCGGCAAAAGCAGTTACCATTTGGGGACGGTGCATCTCCAAACTGAAGAGCTTTCTCTGACAGCCAAGCGGCAGTATTCAGTTGCTTGGGATGCTAAGGAGTTGGCCAAAATTTGGTTGGTGCTATATGAGATCGGTGAGAACCCAAGCCAGTATATTGATACAAAATACGGCACTGTAGATAAAAAATTGAGGATTGGCGAAGGTGTTCATTTTGGCAGAAAACAGGATATGGATGTTTGCCTTAGGTATCAACTGAGTGTCTCTGAAAAGAAGATTAATGCGTGGCCGCCGCAGTTTTTGAAAATCATCTCTCAAGCTATATTCTCTTTGCAGATTGAAACAGAATATGAATTTTATCTGGCAGCTGACACGCCTTGACCCCAAGTTTTAGAGGAAAAAACCTGCAAATATAGGAAGTCCGTTTTGCTTAGCTTTTTCAATAGGCTTAGCCAAAGGTTCTGTATATTCGCCTGTAGCGGCTACATGCATTAACCCTCCGAAGGCAGAGGTCATGAGTTCGAATCTCGTCGGGTGCACCAATTTTTTCAATGACTTAGCTGAATTTCAGAAAACTCTTTTAGGGTTCGCGGCACCTATACGGCACCCTAGGAAATGCAACCAAACTATAGTGTTGGTGTGTTAATCTCGCTTCGCTAGACATCGCGATAAAAAATTTATAGCCCAACACAAAGCCGCTTACTAAATGTGTTAAGTACGGACTTCGCCTTCTAACAAGCAGAGTAGTTCTGCTAATAGAAACAGCCGACAGCGTATCGGTGGTTCGAATCTGCCGTCTGGGCACTATTTTTTCTTCGATGAAGTCAAGGACTTGCGATTTACGCGGCTAATTTTATTGCGGAATTACGCTCATCCTCCCTTATATCTGTAACTAACTTATTTTATTACCTGATCCTTAGTCGCCCCTTGCCGTGTTGTTGCGCGGGTGCCGCATGAATGCCGCATGGCGTCGCATAGGATTTGTGAATGTTCGGGATAAGTTCATGCCCACAACAAGTAGCCAACAGACGGCTTTCAACCATACATGCCTAACGTTTGTGTCGGCTCACAAAATAAGGTGCCACACAGCCACAACAGCATGCACAGCGGTTACGAGTCATACCAGTGCTTGGTGCTGCCAGAGCAAATTATTTCTGGCTGACATGCTTTAATTTCAGATCATGCGAATTTTTTGAGGAAGTACCGTGAATATTTAAGGGGGACGAGTGTTTTCTCTGTAGGGGGCTCCCCCCTTCGGTAATGTCAGCAATCAGGCGCTAACCGGTCTACATTCTACTCCGAAAAACAGGTCCGTTTAAGACCCTAAGCACGACTTCGTATTCCCTGTAATAACGATTATTATTCAGGCAACCCTGCATTGGCCAACATCATGCTGAACGCAGGTATATCTTCTCGATCCGGAAAGAATAGATAGGATCGCCATAGCGACACACTGAAGCGCGAACTAAGGGATCGAAGATGTGTTGCTGCGGCGCAGGCTTCGTCATGTTTGCCGGCCCCTTCATAAGCGATAACGGCCAATGCATGAGCCATTTTCCAATCGGGCTGCCGGGCTATGACGCGTTGAACTACCTGCTGGGCTTCGTCAAAGTGCTGGAGGCCCAACAATGCTTCTGTTTTACTAATAAGATAGAAGTCCGGTGAACCTGGATTCAACTTCAGGCACCGACGGATGTATTGCAACGCTTCCTCATGTTCACCAAGACACACTAACAAAGTTGACACGACATGTTGCGCATCAGCAAGATTTGGATCGGCCGCTACTGCGCGCATCGCCTCTTCGCGGCCTTTCCTAAACTCACCTTCCACCATCAGTGTATGCGCTAATTCTGCGCGCGCTAAAGCATGATCAAGGTTGATTTCAAAAACGGCGCCTAAAAGACGTCTCGCCTCAGCAAGGCTCAAACCGCGGTTCTCGGACCATTTGTAGGTCGCGTCTTCAATATGGGTGCGAGCTAACCCGACAATAGCTGACAAAAATTCCGGCGACAATTGCAACGCTTCTTTGTATTTCTCCCGCGCGCGTTCATTGCCCGCACGTGAGTATTCCTTATAAGCTGATCTTCCAGCCAGAAAATGATCATATGGGCCGACAGCAAGGCGGCCAGGGTGATCTCTGGTGGCACCATCAGGTCGCGCAGCGGTGCGGCGATCTCAAGCGGCAGATTGCCGATCAGATCGCTGGCCTGGGCGGAGGTCATCGGCCCGGTCAGCAGCTCCATCGCTTCGGGCACCCCCAGCATCAGGATCGCGCGCGCGGAATCCGTCAGGCTGCCGTCCACCAGCGCCTCTATCACAAAGCGATCGGCAATCATGCCGGCAAGTGCCGGTGCGGACAGGGTGGCAAGCACGATATAAGACGCGGTTACCGGCAGGCCCATGCCCAGGATCAGGCTGGCCAGCGCCACCAGAACCAGCGCAATCAGGATATTGCCGCCGGACCAGCTTGCGATCATCAGGCTGAAGGTATTGCCGATGCCGGCTGTGGTGATCACATTCACCACCAGGCCCACGGCGCTGAGCAGAACGGCTGTCAGCACCATGTTTTTGGTCCCCAACGCCAGCGCTTCAACCACGGCGCGCGGCCCCATAGGATTTTGTGTCAGCCAACTGGAGGCGATCACCGCCACGATGCCGATCACGGCGGCATAGGTGGGGGTGAACCCGGCGACCAGCAAGCCGATGAGCAGGCCGATGGGCAGCACGAAACTTGCGCCGCCCTTGCGAAATGCCTGGCCCAGGGTCTGGCCGTTGGCGGCCATGGGCTGCAGGCTCAGCCGCTTGGCCTCAATGCGCACAAAAAACGCGACGGACAGGAAATAGAGCAGTGCCGGCAGCGCTGCGACGGCGACGATGGTCTCATAGGGGATCTGGGTAAAGCTGGCCATGACAAAGGCCCCTGCCCCCATGATCGGCGGCATGATCTGGCCGCCGGTGGAGGAGGCCGCTTCAACGCCCGCAGCGAATTTCGAGGGGAAACCCGCCTTTTTCATCAGCGGGATGGTGATCACTCCAGTGGAGGCGGTATTGGCCACGGCGGAGCCCGAAATCGTCCCGGTCAGACCGGAGGCAATCACCGCCACCAGCCCGGGTCCGCCGACCAGCTTGCCGGCCACAGCGCGGGCCAGATCGATGATGAAATCACCGGCCCCGGAACGGAGCAGGAAGGCGCCGAAGATAATGAAGAGAAAGACATAGGTCGAAGAAATGCGGGCGATGGTGCCAAACATCGCATCGTCGCCGTAGATCGAGCGAAACGCGACGGATTCCCAGCTCAGGCCGGGAAAGGAGAATATGCCGCCCACATACTGGCCCCAGAAGCCAACATAGCTCAGCGAAAGGATGATCAGACCCGGGATCACCCAGCCGGTCAGACGGCGGGTCAGCTCAACAGCGCCAAGAATTGCGATACCGGTGGCGACCCAGTCCAGCGGCGACAGTTTCACGCCACGCGCATAGATCGCATTTTCTGCGAATGTCAGGTAAATCGCTGAAACAGCGACCAGGGCACCAAAGATCAGGTCCAGCATAAGCAGGCGTCTGGATTTGCCCCTGGTGGAGAAAAACGGATAGTAAAACGCCGCCAGAAAAGCAAAGCCGGCGAAATGGAAAGCGTTGCGCTGGAATTCTGAGACGACCGGAAACAGCGCGTTGTAAAGATGTGCAAACGCAAACAGCGCTGAAAATGCCATCAATGCCGTGGCGGCCTTGCCTCTGGCCATTCGTGCAGAGGTTTCTTCCGGCTGTTGGCTGGCGTCGGTCATCTTCATCTCCCCATAAAATAACCTGACCCGGGAGCTCCCGGATCAGGCGTGCTGAAAGTGATCAGTTGGCGATCAGGCTTTCAGGGATATCGATGCCGATTTCAGCATAATAGCGCGCGGCACCGGGGTGCAGCGGCAGCGGCAGACCAGCGATGGCGCGTTCAATCATCATCGCTTTGGTGGCCGGATGAATCGCCTGCAGGAATGCCAGGTTTTCATAGATGGTCTTGGTGATCAGATAGACGTTTTCTTCCGATACATCTGCGCTGGTGGCCAGGAAGTTTGGCTGCGCGATGGTATTGATATCGGCGTCCTGACCCGGATAGGTGCCCGCCTCAATGGTGAACGGTGTCCAGAGACCCCGGCCGCCATCAGCCGCTTGAATCTGAGCGTCGGTAAAGTTCAGCATGGTCACGCTGTCCCCAGCGGAGGCAAAAAGCTGGCTGATCGCGCCGGTGGGAACACCTGCGGGAATGCCGACACCTTCGACCTGACCGTTTTGCAACGCTTCAGCCGAGGGGCCATAACCACCATATACCAGGGAATAATCGCTGGAGATATCCACACCCAGACCGGCCAGCAGCGCGGCGTTTGAGCCAATGGTGCCGGAGTTCTGTTTGCCCATGGCCATGTTTTCACCGGTCAGAGCGACCATGTCAGACATGGTGCCGGACGTAGCGACATCAGAGTCGACAATAAACTGTTCCACGTTCTGCCACAGCATGGTGACGGAGCGCAGGTTTTCCTGTGGCCCGACTTCCGCAAGCGGGCCAGTGCCGGTGGCAGCATAATAGCCGTACAGACCCTGCATGATGCCAAACTGTGCTTCGCCTTCACGCAGCAGGCGCACGTTCTCGCCGGAGCCGGCAGAGCTGATGGCGGCCATGCCGATTTTTTGTTTTGGTTGCAGTTTCACCTTCACCAGAGTGGCGAGCGCCACACCGACGGGATAATAGGTGCCGCCGGTGGAGGCGGTAGCAAGAATGTAATTGGCTTCTTCGGCCTGAGCCGGGGCAGCAACGGACAATGACATGGCGATGACTGAAGCAGCCGCCGTTTTGAAAATCTTCATAGTTTCCTCCCAAAAAAACCGGCCTTGTAATCAGGCCAATTGCCAGAATGGTAAATCAGGAGATAAATTCCACCTATGAAAAAAACCGCATATGCAGGGGCAACCGCTCTGCGAAGATCCGCGCGTCAGTCTTCCAGCAACACGTCCTTGGCGATACCCAATTTGACAATTTTGTCATTCAGCGTGCGCCGGCCGATGCCGAGCGCTTCGGCAACCGCGTCCATCCGGCCGCCATGGGTCCTGATGGATTTGGAAATAAGCGTGCGTTCAAAGGCGGCGATGGCTTCGCGCAGGGTTTCAGGAATATCCTGTTCGCCCTCTTCTATGCGCAGCGCCGCCGCAACCGAGCCGCCACCACGCCGCGCCGCCAGCACCCGGCGTTCGGCCACGTGGCGCAATTCCCGCACGTTGCCCGGCCAGTCATAGGACAGCAGTGTCGCGGCGTCACCGGCCGTCAGTTCCGGCGGCTGCACCTCATAGGTTTCTGCCACCTGGGTGACAAAATGCTGAAAGATCATTATCACATCTTCGCCGCGGGTCCTGAGCGCCGGCAGGTCGATCTGAAACGTGTTCAGCCGGTAGAGGAAATCGGCACGAAAGCGGCCCTCTCTGGCTTTGGCTTCGAGGTTTTCATTGGAGGCCGCAATCACCCGCACATCGGTTCTGATCACCTCGTCTGAGCCGGCCGGAGTAATTTCACCCGTCTCCAGTGCACGCAACAGTTTGGCCTGGGCCTCAAGGGGAAAAGCTCCGGCCTCGTCAAGAAAGATGGTGCCGCCTTCAGCTTTGCGAAAAAACCCCTGTGGCCCGTCCACCGCGCCGAACATCTGCAGCTCCATGGTTTCGGGCGGCATATTGGCGCAGTTGACCGGGATAAACGGCTGATCACTGCGCGGACTCATCGCGTGCAGCGCGCGGGCGATCAGCTCCTTGCCGGTGCCGGTTTCGCCCTGAATGAGCACGGTGCTTTTGGTGTCGGCAATTTCAAAAACATCGTTGCGCAGGGCGGTCATACTGTCGCTCGCACCCAGCAACACCCGGTCAATGCCAGAGAGTTCCGACAGTTGCGCGCGCAGACGTTTGGTGGTGGACAACAGTCGGTGGTTTTCGGCTGCATGGCGCAGAACCCGCAGCAGCTGGCGCGGATCAAAGGGTTTTTCCAGGAAGGAATAGGCGCCGTCCCGCATCGCCTGCACCGCCATAGAAATATCGCCATGCGCCGAAATCAGCACCAGCGGCGGCGAGGTGCCTTTGTCCAGCGCCGCCAGGAATTCCAGCCCCGACATGCCCGGCATCCGCACATCTGACAGGATCACATCCGGTTCCAGGTCTTTAAGCCGCGACAAAGCGGAGCGGGCATCGGAGAACACGTCGACCTCCCAGCCCGACCGCGTCAGCAGGTGTTCCAGCGACTGGCGCAGCTCACGGTCATCATCTGCGACGACAATTTTATAGGTTGGTTTGCTCATGGGTGATCCTCCGAAAGCGGCAGCCACAGGGTGAATTCTGCGCCGCTGTTCCGCGCGTCCTGCGCTTCTACAGACCCGTTCATATCTTTGGCAATCTGTGCCGAAATGGCCAGCCCAAGCCCCATGCCGACGCCGGATGATTTTGTGGTCATGAACGGCTCTTGCAGGTCGTCCATGCTGCGCCCGCCCAGCCCGGTGCCGGTATCGGTGACGCGGACAAAGGCGCGCTTGTCGCTGCAAGCCACTTCAACCGTGATCTGGCGCAGCGCCTGCCCGGACACCGCGTCAATCGCGTTGCGCAGCAGATTGACCAGAACCTGTTCAATCCGTTGCTGATTGCCCGCCACATGTACCGCGCCCTGCGTATACTGCCGGATCAGGGTCACGTTAGCCGCGCTCATGCCGTGCGCCACCAGTTCCGCCGCGGCATCATTGGCACGGCGCAGATCAAAGACACGGGTGTCTTCAACCCCGGGAGTGGCAAAAAACCGCAGCTGGTTGTTGATATTCTGCATCCGGTCGACCAGTCCGGAGAGCTGCGGGTTCAGGCTGTTGGGCGGCGCGTCGGTGGCGATTTCTTCGGCGGTCAGGTAGTTGCGCATCGCTGAAATCGGCTGCCCCAACTCATGGGTGATTGAGGCGGACAACTGCCCCAGCGCCGCCAGCCGGCTGGCCCGTTCCAGGCCGTCTTTGGCGACTTTGAGGTCAGATTCTGCGGCCCGGCGCACTTCAATTTCCCTGGTCAGACGCACCCGGTCGGCGTCCGATTTCCACAGCGCCTCGCGCAGGCGGGCCGAACGGAAGCCGGTAATTGCGATGATGACGCCAAACAGTGCCGCCAGAACGCCGGCAATCACCAGGCCCGCGCGCAGGCGGATGCCAGTCAGGTCAGACAGCAGATAAACTGTCCAGTCCTGCTGCTTGATCTGCGCTTCAGCGAGCAGGTATTCCGCCCCGTCGAGCGTGACACGTCCGTTGCCGCCCACCTGCCAGTCGAGCTGCAACAGCGGCTGGTCTCCAAATTGTTGTGCCTTTTCCAAGTTTTGGCGGGCCGGACTTGTCAGCGGCTGCAGGGTGCGAAACTGATCAACGTTGTCAGAGGCCAGCAGGACCACCGTGTCCGGGTTGCTCACCAGAATGCGTTCGCCTGAATTCTGCCAGGCCCGGCTCAGCGAATCAAGGCCGGTTTTAACGACGATCACCCCGATGATGCCTCCGGCGTTGTCCCGTACCGGTGCCGATACAAAATATCCCGGTTCACCGGTGGTGGCGCCGATGGCAAAAAACTGGCCGGTTCCGCCAAGAACGGCGTCTCTGAAATAGGGCCGGAACATGTAGTTATTGCCGATAAAACTGTCCGCTGTACCGAAATTCGACGCGGCAATAGTGTTTCCGGTCAGATCCATCAGGAAAATATGGTCGGCATCCGCACTTAGTGCGAATTCCCGGAGCCTGGGGCTCAGCGCCGATCCATTGCCATTTTGCAGCGCGTCCACCACCGCCTCATTCTGCGAAATTACAAAGGGCAGATGCCAAAGGCGGCGCAACGCATCATCAATCGTATTGGCGAAAAACGCTGCTCTGTTTTCCGTCTGCCAGACTTCCTGGCGAGAGAAATATTGCACCAGCGCAATGTAGGAGCCGGCTGAAACGACAAAAATAACGGCCAGTGTCAGCAGTAATTTTGGATATTGTTTCATCTTCTAAAGGCCGAAACTAACATTCTGACACTCGTTTCCTGCAATTTTTCAGCCTCCGACCGGCCCGTCTTTAAAGGCTGTGCCATGCACGACCACGTTTTGGAAAGCAAATACTGCGGCCGGCGCCTGGTTGCCAGCCCCTGAGGTGCTGCGGCCGCCGCCCGCCCGTCAGCGCCTGCCCCGGTGCAGAAAACCTGTTGACCATGGCGGTGCCAACCCCCTATCAACGCGGCACGCAGGGGAGTCCCGCCCATGGGACTGAGAGGCTGACAGTGCGTTAAGCACGGTGAAGCGACCCTTTGAACCTGACCCAGTTGACACTGGCGTAGGAAGCTAAGGATCGCGCTGTCCATGACAGTTCCGTTCTGACAAGGGTCCGCCCTGTTTCCCTGCCATAACTCGTCTGTGTCTTTTTGAGTGAATGCTTGAGGAGCACCAAAATGAACGTTCCAAATCCAGAAATTACCACCGGCGGTCTGCCCGCCTCGCGCAAAATCTATGTGAACGGCAGCCTGTACCCCGATATCCGGGTGCCGATGCGCGAAATCGCCGTGCACCCCAGCGCCGGCGAGCCGCCACTGCCGGTCTATGACAGCTCTGGCCCTTATACCGACCAGGACGCGCAGATCGATATTCCCAAAGGTCTGCCGCAACTGCGCCGCGCCTGGATTGAGGCGCGCGGGGATGTGGAAGAATACGACGGGCGCGATATCACCTCGGCGGACAACGGTTTTGTCAAAGGTGCCCGGCTGACGCCGGAATTCCCGGTCAAGCCGCGCCCGCTGCGCAGCAAGGGCGGCAAGGACGGCCGTGCGGTGACCCAGTTGGCCTACGCCCGCGCCGGCATTGTCACCCCAGAGATGGAATTCATCGCCATCCGTGAAAACCAGCTGCGTGACAACATCGTGGAACCCCGGGACGGCAATGATTACGGTGCCAATATCCCCGATTATGTCACCCCGGAATTTGTGCGCGATGAGGTGGCTGCCGGCCGCGCCATCATCCCTGCCAATATCAACCATCCGGAATCTGAGCCAATGGTCATCGGGCGCAACTTCCTGGTGAAGATCAACGCCAATATGGGCACCTCTGCGGTGACGTCTTCGATGGAAGAAGAGGTCGACAAAATGGTCTGGTCGATCCGCTGGGGCGCCGACACGGTGATGGATCTCTCCACCGGGCGCAACATCCACAACACGCGCGAATGGATCATCCGCAACGCCCCGGTGCCCATCGGCACTGTGCCGATGTATCAGGCGCTGGAAAAGGTCAACGGCATTGCCGAAGATCTGACCTGGGAAGTGTTCCGCGACACTTTGATCGAGCAGGCGGAACAGGGGGTGGACTATTTCACCATCCACGCCGGGGTGCGGCTGCACATGGTGCCGATGACGGTGAACCGGGTGACCGGCATTGTATCGCGTGGTGGCTCGATCATGGCCAAGTGGTGCCTGCATCACCACCGCGAGAGCTTCCTTTATGAGCATTTCGCTGAGATCTGTGACATCTGCCGCCAGTATGACGTGTCGTTCTCTCTGGGCGACGGTCTGCGTCCCGGTTGTCTTGCGGATGCCAACGACGAGGCCCAGTTTGCCGAGCTGGAAACGCTGGGTGAGCTGACCAAGATTGCCTGGGCCAAAGACTGCCAGGTGATGATCGAAGGGCCGGGCCATGTCGCCATGCACAAGATCAAAGAGAACATGGACAAGCAGCTGGAGTGCTGTGACGAGGCGCCGTTTTACACGCTTGGGCCACTTACCACGGATATTGCGCCGGGCTATGACCACATTACCTCCGCCATTGGCGCTGCGATGATTGGCTGGTACGGAACGGCAATGCTCTGTTACGTTACCCCGAAAGAACATCTCGGGCTACCCAACAGAGATGATGTCAAAACCGGGGTTATCACTTACAAAATTGCTGCGCAGGCCGCTGATCTGGCAAAGGGGCACCCCGCGGCACAGATTAGAGACAACGCGCTTTCAAAAGCCCGCTTTGACTTTCGTTGGGAAGATCAGTTTAATCTTTCCCTCGATCCTGATACGGCACGCTCTTTCCATGACG
>MAAC01013391.1_pt1 | contig 10702 bp, 9 predicted proteins | sample 1115981 | NCBI WGS metagenome assembly MAAC01 (sample SAMN04961126, study PRJNA320927) | seawater metagenome | isolation source: sample BD02T64 sea water enriched with oil for 64 days | place: USA:Gulf of Mexico | collected 2013-07-27 | reverse complement strand
CAAACGACGACTTTTGCGTGGGTCAATAATGCCTTCATCCCACACATGAGAGGTGCAATAAAGGGCTGACGAAACGCTAGAATAGTAGTTAATAATATCTTCAGTTTGTTTTGCTAAAAAGGGTTGATCAACCGGCTTATTATTCGCCTTCTGTTTGTTTTCATAAACGATCGACATCACGGTTGCGGCTTGCTCACCACCCATCACCGCCAAGGTATTGGTTGGCCATGCAAATAAAAATTCTGGTTCAAATGATCGGCCCGACATCGCATAATTTCCAGCTCCAAACGCACCGCCAATATTGAGCGTTATTTTTGGCACCGTTGCATTAGCAACCGCTTGAATAAGCTTTGCGCCATTTTTAATCATGCCACGTTGCTCATGCTCAATCCCAACGATAAAGCCGGTGGTGTTTTGTAAAAAGATAAGCGGTTTATTAGCCTGACAACACAGTTGGATGAATTGCGTTGCCTTACCAGCACCTTTATTCGTAATCGGGCCATTATTCGCAATCATGCCGCAATGTTGGCCTTCAATTTGAGCAAATCCGCAGATGGTGAAAGGGTCATAATTGGCCTTAAATTCAACAAAATCCGAATCATCAACTAAACGCGCTATCACTTCACGGCTGTCATAAGGCTTGTGATAATCGGCTGGAACAATCCCGCACAACTCGTCAATATCATAACGAGGCTGTTTGTACGGTGCTCTTTTCGTGACCGGCAAACGGTCGTTCCAATGTAAGCTTTTGACCACTTCACGTGTCATCTCAATCGCGTGCGCATCATCTTCTGCTAAGTATTCTGCAAGGCCAGATTCACGTGCGTGCATTTCCGCACCACCTAACTCCTCTTCCTCTGCGATTTCACCCGTGGCCGCTTTTAGTAAGGGTGGCCCAGCAAGGTAGGCTCGCGCCTTGTCTTTTACCATCACTACATAATCCGACATACCGGGGATATAAGCCCCTCCGGCAGTTGAAGCACCGTGTACCACGGTGATTTGTGGAATACCCGCGGCTGATGCGTGTGCTTGCGACATAAAGCGGTGACCCGCTAAATTAAAGCCCAAGTGCTGTAGAAATAAGTTGCCTCCCCCACTTTGCACTAGGCAAATAAACGGCAACTTAGAGGCACTTGCAATCTCTTGCGCCCGACGTAGTTTTTCATAAGCGTGCGGCATATTAGTGCCCGCCTTGATCGCCGCGTCGTTCACATAAACTAGACACCGAGTATTTTCTACAAAACCAATACCGACGATAATTCCTGCGCCATACACGTCTTCCTCGCCATCATCATCGTGTTGGCCTAAGCCTGCTAATGTACTCAGCTCAATAAAACTTGCGCCTGGGTCTAACAGCATTTCTAAGCGAACCCTCGGTAGTAATTGCTCCCTTTTTTTAAATAAGGCTTGCTTTCTTTTTGACGCTAAATGAACTTTATTTTCAAGCTCATTGACTTGTGCAATTAAGCCCAACAAGTCTTTTCTGTTTTTATGAAATGAGTCGCTTTGTGTATTAACTTTGCTTTGAATAACCGCCATAAAATTTAACTAACCCGATTTGACGGGTGAATACCCATCTTTTTTGAAATAATTTCCAGCATCACTTCGTTCGCACCACCACCAATAGAACATAAACGTGTATCACGGAAAATTCGACTTATTAAGTTATCCCACATAAAACCTTGGCCACCCCAGTATTGCAGGCAGGTTGTAGGAATCGTTTGCCCTAAAGCACCGACTTTAAACTTCGCCATGGATGTCAGCATATCCACATCTTCACCCGCAACATAACGCTCACATGCTTGATGAATTAAGGCTCTAACGGCCTGAATATCTGTCTGCATTTCAGCCAATTTAAAGTAAATCTCTTGATTCTCAATCAGCGGTTTACCAAACGCTTTGCGCTGTTTTGTATATTCAATCGTAATATCCACCGCATCTTGAATTTGGCTCAAATATTTTGACATGGCAAAGAAGCGTTCTTCTTGGAATTGCTTCATTTGATAAATAAAGCCACGACCTTCTTCACCAATTAAATTACCTACTGGCACTCGCACATCATCAAAGTAAAGCGGCGCAGTGTCAGAACTGTGCGCACCTAATTTTTTTAGCCGTTTACCTCGCGTCACCCCTTTAGTGTCCAGCGGCACGATAATCAGTGATTTATTTTTATGCGGGCCATTCTCCTCGCCGGTGTTACACAACAAGCAAACCCAATCCGCCTGTGTGGACGTGGTAATCCACATTTTGCCGCCGTTTATAACGTACTCATCACCGACACGACGTGCTTCTGTTTTAATCGATGCCACATCTGAACCAGCGCCTTCTTCACTCACACCAATACAGCCGACCGAATCCCCCGCAATAGCAGGCACTAAGTAGTTACGCCTTAGCTCATCACTGCCAAAGTTCGCCAACGCCGGTGTACACATATCCGTTTGCACACCAATGGCCGTCGAAACGCCTGAACACTTTATGCGTCCCACTTCTTCGGCAAACGCCAGCATATAAGAATAATCCAATGCCAAGCCGCCCCATTTTTCTGCACGGTTAATTCCTAAAAAACCTGCATCACCCATTTTTTTGAATAACTCGTGGGCAGGGAAAATCCCCTCCTCTTCCCATTCATCTACATATGGGTTTATTTCGCGCTCAACAAACTTTGCAACTGATTCGCGCAGCATGTCGTGCTCATGGCTAAACAGCATGATTAACATCTCCTAACGTGGATTTATTCTTCACATGAGTATAAACTTATTCCTTTAAAACTAACAACTGTTAGATTGATTAATTTAAAAACAACCTAGCAATAAAATTTATGAGGTGCTTTTTTGTATCAATCTATATATAAAAACGACCTATTTCAGGACAAAGTGATCATTGTGACTGGAGGCGGTAGCGGTATTGGTCGATGTACGACGCATGAATTAGCATCACTCGGCGCAAGCGTCATTATTATTGGCCGCTCAATTGAAAAGCTTGAGTCCGTTGCTAATGAACTAGCCAATGATGGCTACCGCTGTGATTTTTATAGCCTAGATATCAGAAACTCTGAGGCGATTAAAACCACCTTAAATACTATCCTTAATAAACACGGTCAAATTGATGGCCTAGTCAATAACGCAGGTGGCCAATTCCCGTCCAAGCTCGAAGATATCAGCGACAATGGCTGGGAAGCTGTTATAAAAAACAACCTGAACGGCGGCTTTTTTATGATGCGTGAGACCTATAATTTGTGGATGAAAGAACACGGCGGCAGTATCGTCAATATCGTCGCCACGGTTGCCCACGGTATGCCGCATATGGGCCACACTGGCGCAGCACGCGCCGGCATGATTAACCTAACACAAACGGCAGCACTCGAATGGGTACACTCCGGCGTGCGCGTTAACGCAGTCGCTCCGGGATCAGTAGCTTCTAGCGGAATGGAAACTTATCCTGAAGAGTTTAAGAAAAAACTACGCCAACGTCGTCACCAAGTACCCATGAAACGTCAAGCAACAGAAGCGGAAATATCATCAGCGATTGTTTATTTATTATCAGACGGCGCAGCTTATATTACCGGCGAAACAATGGCTGTTGATGGTGGTTTACCACTGTCCAAAGAAAATTGGTCCGTACCCGAGCACGACAAAAGCAAACCGTATGATGGCTTCCATCTATATAAAGCACCGTCCATATAGCTCATGAGCTCCAAAGCTAACGAAGGCTTTCTTGTTAAACCGATTAGCCCATCTATTGGCTCTATTGTTTATGGGCTTGATTTATCCCAAGCAATCTCTGAAGAAATACTCAAAAAATTACGCACTATTTGGTTAGATAGAAAACTCTTAGTATTCCCCGAGCAAACACTAAGCCCGCAACAACAAACCGACTTTACCCAACAATTTGGCGAACTCGATCAATACCCCTTTTTAGAGGGCGTAGAAGGTTACCCCTATGTTGCAGAGGTGCTCAAACTACCTGAAGAAAGCATTAACTTTGGCGGTGTTTGGCATACCGACACCACTTATCTAGAAACGCCTGCTGCTGGCGCAAGCCTGTATGCGTTGGAGTTACCCCCTACCGGAGGCGACACCATATTTTGCAATATGGCTGCCGCCTACCAAGCGTTACCACAAAGCCTAAAACAAACAATTAATCCATTACAAGCAATCAATACCTCAGACAAGGCAGACGTATCACAAACACGATTGCACCGAATAAGCAGCAATTCTTTAGCTAAACAAGTATTCTCCAATACCCACCCAGTGGTACGTACACACCCAGAAACTGGAGAAAAAAGCCTCTTCGTAAACGAAGCCCATACTACCCACTTCAAAGGGCAAAGCGAGCAACAAAGCAACGCCCTACTAAACCGCCTATATCAACATGCGCGCAAACCTGAATTTCAATGTATAAGATGGCATATCGGCATGGTCGCGCTATGGGATAACCGCTCAACACATCATTACCCGATCAACGATTACACTGGCTACAGACGGTTATTGCACCGTATTTCTCTTAAAGGTGATAAGCCTTTTTAGTTATTAGTAGCCAACTTTATTTGTAGAGATATCATTCCAGCTTCATGCTTTTAATACGAACTTAAATGGAATTAATATCCGCCTATAGACAAACAATACGTGAATAATCGTTTCCGCTTATTAATACTGTTATGCATCTGCATTTATAGGTATGGCTTGATCAATTTTACCTTTAAGCGTAGGTTTACCTTGTGGCTAATTCCGGCCTCAATTTTAAACTAAGGAGAAATTACATGGCAGTTAAGCACACACCTACAGGAGTAGTAGATCAAGGAGCCAAAGGAGGAAATACCGGTTGCGGTGTAGACACGAGAAAACATTCTGATCACTGGGTGTCGTCGTCACAAAGAATTACCGTGATAAAAATGGATGTAAAAACTAAAGCTATTTAGTTTTTCTAGCCTCATTTTTTGAGGCTAGTTTCATTCTCAATCTATGCATAACAAGTCAATTAACTACGCGCACAAAAGACGTGCGCCCGACAGCCTACACTTGACTCTGCTACGTTTCGGCTGCGGGTTATTGAGGCGTTATGTTCCATCAAGGATCGGAGGATTACCCTGAACAAATATAGATACGACCCAGTTATAACAGGAATATTCGCTGGAATAAGCGCATTAATTCTATGGTATTTTTCTGCATTGGCTATTGATGAAAATACGCTGCCAGCTCATTACGACTATATAGCTCAATTCTTCTCTGTTCTTTTAGGTGCCTTCGTCGCTTTTCGCTTCAATGCTTATCTAGAATCGAAAAAGTCTGAAAATGAAAAGTCAAAGTTTTATCTTGAGTTCTGCTCGGATAACTATGATACGTTTTACTCTACTCTAGATGGCCTAAATAATAGTCGTGTTGACTGGATATACGCAGCTAGGCTTCTCATGGAAACAAAGTCTCTAGAAGATGAGATTACTACCGCAGAGCATCAAACAGTTCTTGGCATCAAAAAAATGAAAGTTAGGCACTCACTGCTTAATCAGTTCCAGGTGATTGATGAAGAGAAAAATACAGAAAGCCCACTCCCTGTATCATTCTTTTATGGTATTCCTAATTGGCGGGAATACTTCGATGCGCCAAATGATGCAGCTTGCGAATCAATGAAGTTTGATCGGCCTACAACGTTTGGGGAGTATGAAGTTCCTAAGATGGAGCGGCTGCCTATGTTGCAGGAACAAAGTGTTTATGCGGTATTTGAATTTCTATCTTACCCAGAAAATTTTGAAGATCACCTAGATAAGTTAAATTACAACGCAGAGTGGCCTCAACGAGTAAAAAGCTTTGAGGGTGAAGGTGCCTATAAATATGTGAAGCATCGAAGAGACTATGTGCACCCTGAATGGGGCATATCTAAGAAAAAGCAGGCAAAGCTCGCAAAAATTATCAAAGATGGTGGTATTACCAGTAGTGGACAATAAGAACATAACAAAACGCTCAAGCGGGACAAAGTGTTGCACACTTCATCCCCTAGCTGAGGCTTATGAAAATCAAGGGGGCAGCCAACTTGATTTCTATAAGCGTGCCTTGTAGGGATATTCGTTTTATTGATAATAATTGAACTCTGAATTAGAAAGTTTTACTGTATAAGCCATAAAAGCGACTAGCTAATATAAACAAAGCTAGGCATCCTCATTATCCCTCTTAACTCAATATCACTTAACCCTACTCAAAATATATATGAAATTATTAATACGTAATTTAGATCGATTAACGACAGAAGAAGAGCTGAAAGATTTGTTTCAAAAAATTGGTACCGTTCAATCTTGTAGTTTGGTGATGGATCAAGAAAGTGGTGAATCTAAAGGATTTGGATTTATTGAAATGCCAAAGTCCGGTGAGGCAAAAATCGCCATCAAAAAGCTGAACAACAAAACAATTGGTAGCAATAAAATACGCGTTAAAAAGGCTGAAGATAAGAATTTATAACTGGACATGTAAAGTTAAGTGTACTGCCCCCAATCTAGAAATAATTAAACTAACCACAAAATAAGTATCAGGAGAAAAACAATGAAAGAAGGACATATTACCGCGAACGGCCTTGACTTTACTTATTTCGAAGCGGGTTCAGGACCATTGGCTCTTTGCTTACATGGGTTTCCCGATTCCCCTCATAGCTATCGCCACTTAATGCCGGTACTTGCAGACGCTGGCTACCGAGTCGTTGTGCCATTTATTCGTGGCTATGCACCAACGGCAATTCCTGAGAATGGTGATTACTCGACCGAAACACGAGCCGCCGATTTTAACGCCCTGCATGAAGCCCTTGGTGGTGGGGATGACGCTGTGCTTATATCTCACGACTGGGGTTCTGTTGCTGCCTACGCTGCTCTAGCCGCGCAACCCGAGCGTTGGAGCCGCGCTGTGATCATGAACATTCCTCCACTCGCCGTATTTGGTAATTATATTTTTCAATACGAGCAAATTAAGCGCTCTTTCTATTTTTGGTTCTTTCAAATGGATATTTCTGATGCCATTGTTCCAATGAATGACATGGCGTTCCTTGATGGGCTATGGGCAGATTGGTCGCCCGGTTACAACGCAAGCACCGATCTAAAACATGTGAAAGATTGCCTCCGCAACCCAGCCAATCTGGCTGCAGCTATGGGTTATTATCGTCAATTATTTAACCCTGCCCTCTTCGGTATGCCTGATGAGATGAAAAAACAAGGCGCTGTTTGGGGACAGCCCATCTCTCAACCTACGCTTTATCTACATGGAACAAATGACGGGTGCGTGACAATTGATGATGACGGCTTAAAAGACGCCCTAAACTACCTAGGAAAGGGCTCAGAAGCACAATGGGTGCAAGACGTTGGACATTTCATGCTCCTTGAAAAGCCGGATGAAGTAAGCAAAAGAATATTACAATTTCTCAAAGCTTGATAAGGCTGTTTTATCAAATAATTAGCTTATCCTCTGACCCTAATTATTAAATCAATTTACTCTGACCCCATCGATTCCCTGATCCTTGGTTTTTCGGGGTAACGTCATTTGGTTGAGGTGATTGCCATCATCGCATTGCTAGCTTGTGGTGTAGCTGATGCCTTCGATTTATAAAAAGGCTGCAAATGGTATCAAGTCATGAATAATCGTTAAAATAGTAAATGGTTAAACTCTTTATGCTCACTGAAAATATGAGTACTAAAAGGTTATTAAGAACATGAAATACACAAACCCTTTAGCTCTATAGTCAAAGAGGCTGGGGCAAATTGAACCTTTTTACTCATTGCAAATATTGTTTTGTAGACGGAGGTTGCGCCAAGCTCAAAAGCATTCTTACAGTTATTACAAATTAAAATAATGGTTTGATGATTCGTGTCAGCTTGAAGACAACCAATAAAGGCGTTAAGGGATTCAATTTTATGCACCAGTCCAACTTCCATCAGAAAGTCTAAGGCTCTATAAATAGTGATCGGTTTTGCCTTTTGGTCTTCTTCACGGAATAAATCCAACAACTCATAAGCCCCTATTGCCTTATGGCTGGAGCAAATCAATTCTAGAACTCGTCGGCGAATAACGGTTAAACGCACCTTTTTTTTGATACAGATGTCCTCTGCAGCAGACAATGTATCATCTATGCATTGCTGATGATTATGGGGCTCTTGTAATGCTTTTTCGTCAACGAGTTCATTCATATTAAAATGTTATTTTTATGCCAACTTCAGCGCCACGCCCGGGCTCTGGTACATGGTTTTTTAGAAATGATGTTGAATTCCGGATAGTTTCATTCAACAAGTTATTACCTTTTACAAAAAGTAGCACATTACTATTCTTTGTAAGCTTACGGTTATAACGAATATTTGCATCTAATAATAAATAACCTTTTGTAGCGCTTTCATTATCGCTCACATCCGTTTGTTTCTCAGCACGTGTCAACCTCAATCCAGCAGCAAAGTCATTATAGCCCGTATAATTTAATTGTATACCGTAGCGAAGGGGTGCTAAGCGTGGCACATTACCTCCTGTCTTTAGTCGTCCTCGAACATAATCTGCAAAAATTTGCCCACCTACTTGATTGTCTTTGGAACTCCAAAGAGGAAAACCCAGTTGAGATTCAAAGCCGTAAAACCTAACATCTTGTTGTACTGCTTGGTAAACAGGCAAGCAATTAGCAATACACCCCGCATTAATGGCCTCTGAATCTGTATCAAACAATGCCTCTGTTCTTTGTTGAAGAATATAGTCGTTACTCCAGTTATGAAATATGTTTAATTCAGTTGATAGCCCCTTATAACCTGCTTCAAAACTTAAATCTAAATTGTATGAAGTTTCTAGTTTTAAATTTTTATCGCCTAACTCATAACTTTGTGTTGCGAAATGGACTCCGTTAGAAAAGAGCTCCTGTATGTCAGGGGCTCTTTGTGCGCGTGTAAATGACAGGCTAAGGAGCATATCATCCGTTGCAGGCCATAAAACAGAAAAGGATGCGTTAACGGGAGTATGTATTTTCTTATGATGGCCTTGTGCATCAATTCTTTGCTGTTCTACACGTAAACCCAGCTCGTAAGTTATATCACCAACGTAAATATCTTCCACTGCAAAAATGGCGTATGTTTCTAAACTAGATGGCGGAATAAAAGCTTCTTCACCTGTTGCAGTAAAGTCTTTATATTGCGATTGAAAACCAATAGCCCCACGATCAAAAATGCCTAACGTCCTATGTACTAATTCAACTCGCCCTTCTAGCCCTTTATTATCCAACTTTGTTCCAACAGTAACGCCATCTTCCAGTTCTGTATGTTGATAATCATTATAGGCAAGTCGAATTTTCAAACTATCCACTCCTGCAAACGGCTCATTAAACTCAGCTTTGAAGTCATAGCGAGTTTGTTGCAAATCAATTCTGACTAATTCATCTATCGGTGGCACACCATAGTTATTATCCAAATGATTAATAGAAAAACCTACCATACCCCAATCATCGACCCACGAGGATCCAAAGGTACCACTCCAACTTTCCGCATCAGTATTAGCAATAACTCCTGAACTATTCCCGCCACTTGGTACAGAGTAGTTTCCAAGCTGACGAAAAAAACCATTAATGTGCCAAGCTACATTCTTTACTCCACCTTCATGTTTTAATGCGCTGCTCCAACCATCAGAAACTGAGTTATAGCGTTGCTCAAAAGAAAAACCCGAAGATTCAGGCACATAAAGTGGTATGCGATTATCTACAATATTGACGATACCGCCAATGGCCCCACTACCATATAATAAACTCGCAGGACCGCGTAATACTTCAATTTGCTCGGCAAATAAGCCTTCAGTACTGTTTGCATGGTCTGGGCTAACACCTGTTACATCGAGGCTACCTATACCATTTTGTAAAACCTGAACCCTTGCTCCAAACTGCCCTCGGATAACCGGTTGTCCAACACTCGAACCAAATGAACTACTGTGGACACCAAGTTCTTGCTTTAATGTCTCGCCAATAGTCGTTGCCAACTTTAATGTTAATTTTTCTCCCGACAAAATATTAACTGGCTGAACTGTTTGCGCTGCTTTTTTATGTATAGGAGTAGAAACAATAAGAGTATCCAATGTGACACCTCCTTCGGCGATTACTAAAGGGGAGATAACAATTAAGGCAAGAGGTATATAAGATTTAGTTAGCATAGGTAGGTACTTTGGATGTGAGTTATAAATGTTATGTTATTACATTTCATTTATAATGTAAACGAACCAAACAATTTATTTCAGATGCCAAGTAAAAGTTTAAAAAAGGGTTAAGGGGGAAGGCAGGCCGTTATCAGGCTATTTCCCATACGCTAAGATAAGGGAAGTTGGTTATTGTTCTTATGGTGTCAAAAGATAAGATTATAATTGTGGCTGCTAACTGAATAAAACCAAATAATGACCACTATCGAAACGCCAACCAACTTTACAGAACTTGGCCTTATTCCACCCTTGTTAACTCGATTAACTGAGTTGGAATATCAGCAGCCAACGCCCATTCAGGCACAAGCGATCCCAAGTGTCTTGGCCGGACGTGACTTAATCGCAGGGGCCAATACCGGTTCGGGTAAAACAGCAGCTTTTGCACTGCCTATGTTGCAGCGCTTATACGCTGAAAAACCATTGAGTAACGAAAGCCGTAACGGTAACTATGTTACTGGACTAATTTTGGTACCTACCCGTGAACTAGCCAAGCAAATTGCTGACAGCATTAGGTCTCATGC
>MAAC01012908.1_pt1 | contig 10703 bp, 9 predicted proteins | sample 1115981 | NCBI WGS metagenome assembly MAAC01 (sample SAMN04961126, study PRJNA320927) | seawater metagenome | isolation source: sample BD02T64 sea water enriched with oil for 64 days | place: USA:Gulf of Mexico | collected 2013-07-27 | reverse complement strand
TACCTGTACCAGATGCAGTTGCTTCTACACCTGTCACATCGGTGACCGCGTTGATTGCTGCAGCAATGTTCACGACGGTTGCACCTGAATCGAACTGGAGTTCACGGTTGCCCAATGAACCCGAGACCTCGAAGGTGAACTGATCGCCTGACCCTGAGAGATCAATGCCACTCGCTGTGCCCATGGACATGAAGTACCCAGCTTTTTGTGCTGAAGCGGTGACGATGGTATCAACGACCTGTGATGCGCCGTTGAACTTGGCACCACGGACTTCAATATCGGTCACGCCGGCGTTGATTGAACCAACTTGGTAATCAAAGTTGCCGTTGAGCAGCTTGGTGCCCTGGAACGATGTTGCACCCGCGACACGGTCGATGGTCTGGAGGATCGAGTCGATCTGAAGCTGGTTCGCTTCCTTCTCTGACTCGGCCAAGCCAGCACCGTTTGCCGATGTGGTCAAGAGACCCTGAAGCTCGGTGAGGAGACTTGAGATTTCCTGAAGACCGCCTTCTGCAATGTTCATGACCTGATCGGCACGCTCTGAGTTGCCGATCGCAGCGTTAATCGCTGACTTCTCGGCACGCAAGTTTTCACTTGCGATCAGACCCGCGGGGTCATCCTTGCCACGGCTAATCCGAAGACCAGTCGAGAGGCGCTCGAGTGAGACGCCGAGGTTTTTGTTATTTTGACCCAATACGCGCTGTGCGGTGAGGGACGATACATTAGAATTGATACGACTCATGAGCTGACAACCTCCGTGTTTTCACCGAGACGATTTTTCATCGCCCGGCACTCCGAATGAGCTTGGCATACTGCCCGGCTCACCAAGCCATTGCTGGCTTGTTCGTCCCAGTGCTCCGTGCATGGGACGCGTTCAGTTGGGTACGCACCCGTGTGAACGAGTTGGGGATCGACGAAAACGGAAGGTGGATGAAGTCGTGCTACTCCTTTTTGGTTAGTTTTTTAATTCAAACCGGTTATCGGGACGAGAGAGAACCCTCCAAGTCAGATAGGCGCAGAAAAAACCCGCCATTCGGCGGGCTGTTTGGTGTATATAGATAGTTCCGCTTGTTCCGAAGAATCTTATCCGAGAAGCTGAAGAACTTGCTGAGATTGCTGATTCGCCAGCGAAAGCACACTAATGCCCGCACTCTGGAGGATCTGTGCTCTCGTCAAGGCACTCGTCTCAGTCGCAAAGTCGGCATCTCGGATCACCGATCGACTCGCCGTCAGGTTTTCAAAGGCAGACTGGAGCGAGCGACGGTTGGTATCGAGCACATTTCGCTCGAATGCACCCAGTCGACCACGCAGGATCGAAACATCATCAATCGACTTGTCCACGATGTCCTGGAGCGTACTAAAGTTGCTCCGCCCGGCAGCAGAATCAAGCGAGTTGGCTTGTCCCTTGCTCAACGATGACAAGAACTGAAGCCCGCCATTGACCAGCGTTCCGCCCAGGCTTTCCGCCGAGGTCGACTGGATACCGATATTGCTCTGCTGGAGTGCGGTGATATCAGGACCAAGCTGGAAGAGCGAGCCGCCGCCGGTGATATCAAACGATGCCGCGGTGAGTGTTGGATCAAGGGCAAAGGTCTCATTGAGCAACAACTCCATACCAAGCGTCGGCGAGTTGACCGAAATAGTCAATCCGTTGCCGCTGGCAAGCGTGCCGTTAATCAACGCCGAGACATCCGCCCCCACATCGCGTGTCGCGGACACAAGGTCAGGACTCCCCCAAATAGCTCCGCCGGAGACGATCGCCGCATTGCCATCAAGTCTCGAAAGACTGAAGTTGTCATCTGCGGCGTTTGCAGGTTTGTCGAGTCTTTCAACACTGACAAACGAATCCGATCCATATCCCGAAGAACTAAAGACAATCCCCGAAGAATCGGCGGCACCAATCAACGATGCTTCAACGCCCGTTACCGCAGTAAGGTTGTTGATCGCAGTGACCATCGCTGTATATGTTGTGCTTTCAAGGAAGACGAGCTCACGCACACCCTCTGGGCCTCGGATTTGGATGGTCGTTGCCGAGAGGATCCGTCCATCGCCAGCGCCTGCTCCGCTGTTGTCGCCAGAGAGGTACAGGTTGCCTTTTTGTGCCGATGAAAGCACATCGACATCAATATTGATCGAGCTCGTGCTGACAAAGCTGGCACTGGTGATGCTCGCACTCGAAATCTCTGCAGAACTAATCCCAGAGGTGATGTAATCGAGTGACCCATCGAGGAGTTTGAGCCCCCCGAACGATGCCGTGTTCGAGATCCGGGTGATCGATTGAATCGCCGAGTCGATCTGAAGCTGGTTCGCAGCCCGTTCCTCGTCAGACAATGCACCGGTGTTGGCCGCCTCGACAGCGAGCGCCTTGATTGAGTTGAGCAGGTCGGTGATTTCAGTCAACGACCCTTCGGTCGTCGCAATCACCGAGCTTGCCCGCTCACCGTTCTTGATCGCCTGCGAGATACTCGAAATATCGGTACTCAAGCGTTCAGAGATGATCAGACCCGCGGGGTCGTCCCTACCTCGGTTAATGCGTAACCCGGTCGAGAGCCGCTCGAGCCGAGTTTGGAGATCGAGTCCAGAACGATTCAACCGTTGCTGGGAGATCAGACTTGAAATGTTTGTGTTGATTCTGGTCATGGCAATCCTCCGTGATTGCGTTGCTCATATCCCACACTAAAACGGTGGGAACGATGGGATTAGGCGCTATTTTTGTCTTGTGATGATGTATTTGGTGATATAAATGGTCGAACCGTGGTCGCTCCGAGCGATGCCGCGGGGTTGTGTGTCTTTGGAGCCTTATTGGCATCATCGCGTTGTGCGCGTCGTGCCGGGCCGGGTTGAATGGTTTGTGCAAGCGAATCCAGATCGGTCATACCGAGCCTGGCTGCCTGCGCGTTTTCACGTTTGATCGCTTCGTACACTTCTTTACGGTGCACCGCGATTCTGGTCGGTGCGTTGATCCCCAAGCGGACTTTGTCCCCTCGGATATCAACGATTGAGATCTCGATCTCATCGCCGATCATGATTGTTTCGTCACGCTGCCTTGAGAGCACAAGCATGCGTTCACTCCTTGCTCTCGGCCGCCCTATGTGTGCTCACAGGTGCGGTAGTGTTTGTTCTTCCGACTCCGGGTCGTTTCACCCGTCGTCATCTGTGGGTAGACCGATCACACTGCGCAATATTCGCGCGTACACAAGAAACGAGTCTGTGTGATCATGTCCAACTGTTGGTACTCGATGCTCTAGGCGGTTGCCGTATGTGTCGCATCTGCTGCGACACGCATCAACGGATGGCGTGTAGTCCAGCGTTTATCCGCCAGCACCATCTGTTCACCAACTTTGGTCAGGGTGTTGATAATCAACGGGCCCTGGAAGTTGCCAGTGAGCTGATCACCGATCTTGTTCACAATCACGAAGACCTGCGCATCTTCAAGCTTGGAGATTTTTAACGATTCCATCTGCTCAGGGCGGATGGGTACCGAGAAATCTTGCTCAAAGAAGGTTGGGTCAGTGACCACGAACGCGAGATCCGCGTCGTCAACACACTGAAGCCAGAAGAAACATGCATCGTCGCCAGGTTGAAGCAAACAGAACCTCGTCTGTTCACCAAATCCAAGCAACCCGTCAGGAAAGGTAATCACGCGATCCTCCGCGATATCGATTACCCCAAACCGTGTGGTCCGCACTTCCATTGTGCGCTCCGATCAATTCGGCCGGTGAAGTTGGGATCGACGCCGACCTCCATAGCCGGGCGACATCCTGTCTTGGTTACCCGCCTGGCCGACTGGCGGGAACCTCGATCCAAATTTCCCCATCGGGCGTTGGCCCGAAGGGTGTTTCTCATCCATTTCCCCGGGGATCAACCGAGGAAATCGAGTAATGTCCGCGACTGGGTCTGAGCGATCACGCTCATCGTCGCCTGAAGCTGAAGCTGAAGCTGGGAGAATCGTGACGATGCCTGGGCATAGTCCAAATCCCGCAACTGGCTTCGCATCGCAAGGTCAAAGAGTTCTTTGTCCTCTTGACGCACAACCTCCGTATCAATCCGTTGGGCATACCCACCAACGAGTCCTTGAGACTCGATCAAATCATCGAGCGACTCCTTCATGTTCTCTGACGCAATCTGTATGCCAAGCGTGTCATCGGTCCGTAAAGCCTCTGCAAGGTCCAGCAAGTGGGTAAACAGGTTGTTGACCCGCACCTTGGCGCGATCCTCAGAGGTCAGTGTGTTGTTGCTATTGGAGCTTGTTGCGCTCATCAGCCCAAGCTGCTCCGCTGCTGGCGAGTTGCCCGGGGAGATCCCGATTGCACCCACCGCCCCAACCGCTGGCGATTGGGTGAACTCGATGCCGTTGCTTGTTGCGCTGAGCTGGGCAGAGAAATCAGTCGTTGGTCGCCCGGCAGCCGTCAGCTGGGCATTCGCCTGCGTATTGATCGCAGTGATCAGTGTCTCGACGGTCTCGATGTCACCGGGCTGAAGATCAATCTCGATGTCGAAGTCGTCGCCCAAGACGATCGTGAAATCGATATCCTGTGCCGAGTTGGGGGATCCAGTCGAGATATCCACGCCCCGCCCGTCGTTGAACACCGAAATCGGTGTGTCGTTGGCGAAGGATCGGATCCCGAGCATCGTCGCGGTGTCGTTGCCGCCAGCGACTTCGCTGATCGACAGTGCCAGATTGTTGGTGCCCGCGGTCTCGGTGATGATGTTGAGCCCGCGTCCGTTCTCGCTGATCTCGACGCGTAGGCCCGAGCCCGCCGATTCGAGCGCGCTACGGATATCGCCCAGGGTCGTTGCCCCCGAAAGATCAACCGTCACGCTTTGCCCGTTGGTGTTGAGTTGAAGATCGTCGAGGGCAGCGCCGCCAAGCCCGTTGAGGGCGGTGATCGGGGTCGTCCATGACAGATTCGGATCAAGATCAGCACCGGTGCCCGCGGTATCCGTCAGCGGGGTCGCGGGGCTTTGGACAATCCCAAGATTCGCGCCCACCTGTGAGCCCAGGACATCAATGAACTCCAAGCTCCCGCCCACAGCGATATCAAAGTCGAGCGAACCACCCGAAACACTGACGCCGCCAGACCCCAAGATCGTCACGCCGTTGTCAGATTCATACTGGATAATCGCCGCTTCGACAATATCCGCCACATCGCCGATCGTGTCGGCTGCGCTGATGTCGATCTGCATCGTGGCGCCCGTATTAAAACTCATCTCAAAGACGCCCGAGGTGATCCCGAGTTGCCGTGCGCCATTGAGATCGCTCAATCGCGTGCTATCGGTGAGGTCTGGATCAAGATCGACGGAGCCTTCGATTCGACTCGAGAGCGCACCGATTGCGTTGCCGGCGCCGAGCGTGATGGGGATATCCGATGCGCTGCCCAGGGCGGCCATAAGCCCGCCTTGCCCGCCAGAGAAGTTGTATCCGCCGTTGAGGTACGATACCGGTGCCGTCCCCGGCGCGGTGCCACCAAAGACAAACCCGACCAACGATTCCGAGTTGGAGATATTGAACAACGACGAGATCAGCGAATCAATAATAACCGCTTGCCCTTGCCGAGACTCAGGATCAGACGGGCTCGAGAGCTGCCCCGAAGCAATTGCGAGCGCCTCGTCCACTAATGACTTCGCATCGCCGAGCGCGTGATCGAGAATGCCCAACGAGTTGCCCGCGAACTCAAGGTTCTTGAGCAGCTGATCGGTGTATTCGAGTCGTCCATCAAGAATCGAGATCGTCGAACTGCGTATCGGATCATCCGAAGGGCGCAAGATATCAAGCCCGGTCGCGAGCTGTTCGTTGAGCCGAGAGATCGAGAAGTTGGAGCGTCCGAGCGCGTTGAGCGAGTTCTGCGAAAACAGCAGCGTCGGTGATCGAGAATAACTTGTTGGGTAGGTGGACATGGTGATCTCTTTGAAAGAGTGACGATTAAACGAGTGTGAGCAATGTATCGAACATTTGTTGTGCCGTGGTGATGATCTGTGCAGCTGCTTGATACTGGCGCTGATAAGTGATGAGATTAAGCGATTCTTCGTCGATGCTCACGCCCGAAACCGCAGCCCGCTGCCCATCGAGGCTCTCACGGACAAGCCGATTCGCGTTGGCACTGGTGCGTGCGCCGCTGGTCTTGACCGCGATGTCTTGTGACTGCTGCGCCCAGAACTTCGAGATCGACAAGCCGCCGAGCCCTTCGCTCGCTGTCGTTGTGAGCTCGCCCATCGTCAGTGCGGTGCCGTTGGCGATAAACTGATCGCCTTCCATCCGCCCGAGCATGACGGTGATGTCTTCACGCACTCCGATTGTGCTTGCGTTGGTGCCTTCGAAGAAGCTATTGACCCCCATCGTGGCGAGCACGCCCGAGGTGTCATCCTGGAATGAGAACGAAAATCCTGGATCGGAAATGATCTCCAAACGACCCGACGAGTCGAACGATGCATTGATCCCCGGCACCGCATCGAGCTGGGCACGGATATCTTCTGCGGTGGTATCATCGGCATACCCGGGTAGACCATTTTCGTTCAATCCATCGAGGTCGATGTCGATCAGGGCGGTCGAGACGACCACGCCGTTGGTGTCTCGGACTTCAAAGGAGAACGAGCCGTTGACCGCGCTAAATGGAAGATTCGCAAAGGTCGAGTTGTTTGGATCATTGAGCGCCAACAACTGATCGCTCGCACCAATCTGAAGCGTGCCCGCCGAGCCGGTCAACCAGTCCTCGTTGATGCCCGTCGAGTGCAACCGATTGACCTCGAAGATCAGCTGGGACGCGAGCGTATCGAGTTTTTCGAGTGTCGCGTCGATCGCGCCATCGCGTGATGCGAGCAAGCCGCCGATCGAACCGCTTGCGACGGGCAATGGGGTTGAATCCGCCGAGAGCTGAACCTGGACGGTCAGCACGCCATCAACGGTGACGCGAGAAATATCGATCCCGCGATTGTTTGTGCCTTGGACGATCGGGGTGGATCCAGAATAGATGTCGTATCCGCCCGAGTTGGTCTCGACAACCGTCACATCCATCAACTGGGCGAGTTCGGTGACAATCTGGTCGCGCCGATCGCGTAGCCCAGATGCTTCCGCATCGCCGATCTCATTGGACGAGATGATCTCATTGATCGAAGCGATTTCTTCGAGGATCGAATCTGCCAGCAGGACCTGTGCGTCGATCTGCTCTTCGAGTTGTTCACGCTGTTGGACCAGGTCCGATTGCATGTTGTTGATAAACGACGCGAGCGCCCCGCCCTGATTGAGAATATTGGCTTGCGAATCGAGCAGCGTGGTGGCTTCTGTCCATGCGTTAAAGAAGGTCGAGAGCTGGGTGGACATATCAAACTCGGTCCCCTCGTTGAGGATGGTCTCGAGTTGGGAGAGCACATTGAGCTGCTGTGCGCTCGAATATTCTGCCGAGTTTGAGTTCCAGAGCCGGCGCTGGAGCGCCTCGTCAATCTGTCGGCGTACATCTTGCACCCCGACGCCCTGCCCGATCTGATACGGATCAGCGTTGCGCCCACGCAACGCCTGGAGCATCGCGATCTGACGGGTGTACCCGGGGGTCGCCGCGTTGGCCATATTCTGGGCCGTCACTTGCAATCCAATCTGCGAAGTGATCAGCGACGAGCGGGCGATGTACATTGATGATGTGAGACTCATGTGCTGCCCTCCTTCTTACTGAACCATATCGAGTGTGGAAACGACCTGTGTATGTGATGGGCTCACTGACCCAACGCGAGAATATGTCCCGGTGTGTGAGAGCGATTCGCCGACTTGTTTAATCAAACCGCGCATGTGATTGGCGAGGTTCTCGCTCGCGACACGCACCGCATCTTGTTCATCTTTGACCCGCATGATCAAGTCGCGCAACCGGGCCTGGCGTTGCCCGATCCGTTCGCGATCCTTGGGATTAAACTGTTCCATCAACTGATCGAGCGACGAGAGTTTGCCGGTATCTCTGGTGATCATCTCGCGACGGCCGTCTTCGATCTGGGCGATCCGCAAGAGCACATCACTTGTCTTCATCGTGATCGTGTTGAGCTCTTCGAGCGAAGCATGGCTCAGCGCGTCCTTGTGGGCGATCGCCAGATCGAGCAGGCTCGAGTGCTCATCTTCGAGTTGCCCGAGCATCGAATCGAGCCGATCCGTATTGATACCCTTCGACGGGGACCGCTTGCGAGCAACAGGTTGATTAGAGACGAGTTTCATCCGTGTGTATCCCTGTGGGGTTAGCCCTTGGTGTCAATTGCTTGGGTTGGTAGATCAGTCTGAGGCATATTCTTGAGCAACTGGGCGGTGATCCGTTCGACGAGTGGGAAGTTGGCCGCCTTGACAATTTCGTCAGCGAGCTTGGTATCAAGCAACGATGAAAACTGCTTCTCTGCACTGCTGGGCCCAAACGGTGGCGGGGTGTTGTTCGACTCACGAACCTGCTTGAGGATTGGCTCGATAAAGGTCGCCGAGACCAACCCCTCCGCAGCCAAGCGGGCCTTGACGCCCTCAGCTTGGGATGTCCCAGGCAGCTCATTGGTCTTTGTGTCGTTGGTGCCTTGGGCGAGCGACAACCCCTGAGGCGTGGTCGCGCTGAGTGTGCCTCGGTCCTTCGATTCTGATTTCCGAATATCAACTGGCGTTTGTGGACGCGAGCCGAGGATTTGTGTCGGGCGGATGTTTGAGATGCTGGTCATTGGCTTATTCCTTCTTATTCGAGCCCATTGACGATCAGGCGTGCATGGAGCTTGCCGGTTTCGTGGAGCTTTTCGAGAATCTTGATTTGTTCAATCACGGGGATATCGAGCTGGTCGAACGCCGCGATCAGATCTTCGAGCTTCGAGGTGTTCGCTTCCGATGCCCCCTGGGTATACATCGCAGCAAACTCAGAGGTGGTCTCGTCAAACTGCCCGATCGGGGCTGCCGAGGTGGTGATCCGGAGGTCGTCATGCGTGATGACCGCGGGCGAGACCTGGACATCGCCAGTAAAGACAATGATGCCCGCGCGGGTATCACAAACGACCTTCGCGGGCAGCTTGCGCAACGCGCTCGAGATGTCGGTCTGCATGATGTCGCCAAAGAACGAGAGCGCGTGGTCGCGTTCGGTGATGGGGACCGTCACATGGATCGTCCGCGAATCAACCGCGACCGCGATAGATTGGTTGCGATTGGCGGTGAGCAGGTATTGCTGATTGATCTCCGATGCGATCGTTGAGGTCGCAGCGAATCCTGAAAAGTTGATATCGATGATCAGATCAAACGCGCCAGAAATGCTCGGGGTTGTATTGATATCGCGCACCAACTGCGCACCTTTTTCGATCCGAGCAACCGTGGGCATTTCCAAATCAGGGAGATCGACCAACCCCTGCGAGAAGGCATAGACATTGGGATTGGTGTTCCCACCAGTCAAAGGCGTGATCATCAGCATCCCGCCCTCAAGGCTCTTGGCCGAGTTGAGTGTCGAGATCGTGATATTAAACGAATCGTCAATCTTGCCGCCCTCGCGAGGAATCTGGCAGGTGACCAGGACGACCGCAACGGACTTGGTGCTGTTGAGATCATCGATGGTGACGGGGTTTCCGAGTCGTTTGAGGGCTTCTGCCAATGGGCGAGCCATGACCAGTTCGCTCCCGCTGTCGCCGGTGCCGTTGAGCCCGATGACGAGCCCGAGCCCGTGAATAACCGAAGCGCCTTGTCCCTTGACGCGAGAAATTTCCAACAGGGTCTTGTTGGCATGGGCATCAAAGCCCGCCAGGGCGAGCACTGCAATATAAATGACGATCCATCGTCTCATGTATAGATTCCTTCCGCAAGGTAGCTACGCGAAAGGCGTGCCAGTTGAATACGGGCTTGGCTGGAGTTAAAAAAAACACCCCAGACGGGGTGTTTGATGAGATTGATTCGAGCTGAACGAGTTATCGACGGATTCGGCGATAAGCACTCATCACACCCAACAACCCAAGCCCAGCAAAGGCTGCTGGTGGCAAAGGTACGACATTGACCGAAGTACCGAAAGTGACATCGTCAAAGCCAATCTGATCCGCCACACCACCGAATACAACGGAGTGGGCGAGTCCCATGAAGTCCACGCCGACATGTGCCCAGTTGCTGAATGTGCCATTTGGATCGCCAGCGCCCGCACCAAGTGGTACGAGGTTAAGTGATCCGAGAAGAGCGCCGGTGCCATTGAGCCCGGCGTAGATCTCAACGATGCCGGATTCATTAACTGATGTATATTGAAGTCCGAACCCGGTATTGAAACCCGCCGCGACATTCATAGTCGTGGCACCACCAGAAAGGAAGAACATAATCGTGTCTGGTGATGGCTCATTGCCGAAGTTGCCGGTGCCACCTGCATCAGCATCGATGATTGACAAAGTGTTTCCGACAAACTCGACACCAAAGTCCGGGCCTGAGTTCCCTTGGGAACTCATGCCTCCGTTGTAAAAATCTAAAATGGTGTCTTGATCGCCAAGTCCCTCGAAGTCAAGCAAGAACACGCTCCCTGCGCTTGCAGTTCCTGCGATGGCTGCAACCATCGCCATTGATGAAAAAAGGTTCATTTTGTTACCCTTCATTTTTTGATTCTTTCGAATCGTCCCTCGTGACAGAGCACCACGAGGTGCCTGTCTATCTAGTCCTATAATTTAACCAGTTTGCGGATAAAAAAAAGACTAAATGCAGGATAATGAGGAAAAACACCCAATAGTTTGGTTGGTTAATTTGAGGG
>MAAC01008068.1_pt1 | contig 10706 bp, 14 predicted proteins | sample 1115981 | NCBI WGS metagenome assembly MAAC01 (sample SAMN04961126, study PRJNA320927) | seawater metagenome | isolation source: sample BD02T64 sea water enriched with oil for 64 days | place: USA:Gulf of Mexico | collected 2013-07-27 | reverse complement strand
TATTACTTAAACTATTTGATTCACTTTCCTGATGTTGATAATGATTAAATTGTTCCGTTTTTGAATTAAAATGATTGAGACCACCGTCACGAGTTCCTATCCATAGGTCCCCTTTGTTGTCTTCAATAACGCTGTTAATGAAATTCCCAGACAGTGAATGATTATTATTGGCTTCATGTTTAAAAATTTTCAAACTGTAGCCATCATATCTAACCAGCCCGTCTTGTGTGCCAAACCACAAAAATCCCGTACTATCTTGCAACATAGTAGTTACGTAATTTTGAGGTAAACCATCTTCAATTGTAAGATGTTTAAAACGGATAGATGACTTTCCATCGAAAGATAAAGCTATTGAAGAATAAATTAACATCAAAAGATACAAGGTAAATTTTATTTTTGTTTTTTTAAACAATTGAATATCCCTTCAACGACAAACGCTAATTGAGTCTAGTGCAATTTTCATACAAAGGATATATCGTTTTGATAAAATAACACTGGTATTTCAATAGTTAACAGTCGTTAGTAATAGGGAATAAGTTTTCAATAATGTTATTAATGGATATACAATAAGATGGCGGGATAGGTTCTATATATACCCAATGTTCTTGGGTATATATCAATTTAATACCAAAGAGTTACTCTTCTTTTGAGCAACGCTTACTATAAAACTAGTCTGTTAACGTGGTGATCAATTCTTTTTCTTCAGGGTATTGCGCTAATAATTCAGCACGTTGCCCCATGGTATAATCACTAGGGTTAAAGCCTGGTGACATGGTAACGCCCATCAACGCAAGCTTTCCAGGGTTAACAACCTGAATGCCCATCCAAGAGCCACCAGGTATTAATTTCATGGGTTGTTGTCCTGCTGCAATATCATTTCCGAAGATGATCCGCTCTGTTCTTGGTGTCGTTCCTTCAGGATGTAATAGCAACATTTCAACAGCATCACCGTAATAAAAATGATAAAGCATATTACCTGCGGTTCTGTGAAGTTCAGAATGGTTGTCGTTATCGATCAGATAATAGATCGCATCACAAATGGTTCTCTCTTCTTCTACATCGACTAAGTCAGGTAATACGCTATTAGGTATGGTAACTGTGTCATTATGAACGATTTTAAGATAGCCACCTTCAGATGGATGAGGAACAAGGTCTAACTTTTCGATAATTTCTTGTGTGGTAAGCATATTTTGCCTTATTGAAAAAATAACGGTGATAACCATTATTTGAGTAATATCAGTATTATACCCAATCCACTTTAACATGCAGTTTTTAAAATCATGCTAAGGTGAATTGGCTATAACGGTTATTTATTTGCTAATTGATTTTATCTGCCGATAAATGTTGTGAGTGAAATTTAAGGTGTTCACCAATAAAGCTACTAATGAAAAAATAACTATGATCATAATCCTTTTGCAAACGATAAGTTAAAGGATAATGTGCTACTTCACTGGCTTGCTGTAATAGCTCAGGCTTTAATTGATTTACTAAAAAGTCATCCTTGCTTCCTTGATCAATCAACATAGGTAAATGTTGCTCTGCCACTTTTAACAACTCTGTAGCATCGTAATTAAACCAATCGTGTTGATCTGCTCCTAAGTAGCCAGCCAATGCTTTTTGCCCCCACGGACACTGCATAGGTGAACAAATAGGGGCAAATGCCGACACACTTTTATAATCATGTGCATTTTTCAATGCGATGGTTAATGCACCATGGCCACCCATTGAATGACCAGAAATAGCTTGGTTACTATTAACGGGGAAGTGCTCTTTGATTATTGCCGGCAATTCATTCACCACGTAATCATACATTTGATAATGAGATGACCAAGGAGCTTGAGTAGCATTGACATAAAAGCCTGCACCTAAACCAAAGTCATAAGCACTATTTTCATCATCAGCAACTTGCTCACCTCGTGGACTCGTATCAGGGCAAACAATGGCAATGCCATAACGTGCAGCGTACTGTTGTGCCCCTGCTTTTGTGACAAAATTCTCGTCGGTACAGGTTAAGCCTGAAAGCCAATAAAGTACCGGCACTTGTTGCGTTTCAGCTTGTGGTGGTAAATAGATAGAAAAAGTCATCAAGCAATCGTTCACAACCGATTGATGTTGATACCTTTGTTGTTTACCAGCAAAACATGTATTTTCAGAAAGTAATTCCATTTATCTTCTCCTACTCATAAATGATCACAGAACGGATAGATTTACCTTCATGCATCAAATCAAAAGCTTTATTGATATCTTCAAGTGGCATGGTGTGGGTAATCAAATCATCAATTTGTATTTTACCGTCCATGTACCAGTCAACAATTTTAGGCACATCGGTACGCCCTCTTGCGCCACCAAAAGCCGATCCTTTCCATGAACGACCAGTAACGAGTTGAAATGGACGAGTAGAAATTTCTTGCCCTGCACCAGCAACACCAATGATCCAAGACTCTCCCCAGCCTTTATGACAACATTCAAGCGCTTGGCGCATGGTATTTACATTGCCAATACATTCAAAACTATAATCACAACCACCATTAGTGAGTTCAGCTATTGCGTCAACAACGTTATCAACCTCTTTTGGGTTAATGAAGTGGGTCATGCCAAATTTTTTCGCCAATTCAACTTTGCTTGGATTGATGTCAATGCCAATAATTTTATCAGCACCAACCATTTTTGCTCCTTGAATAACATTTAAGCCAATGCCGCCTAAACCAAAAACAACAACATTGGAACCGGGTTCAACTTTAGCGTCAAAAGCTACTGCGCCAACGCCTGTAGTAACGCCACAACCGATATAACACACTTTATCAAACGGTGCATCTTTACGAATTTTAGCAACAGCAATTTCTGGTAATACCGTGTGATTAGCAAACGTTGAACACCCCATATAATGTAATAGTGGTTTACCATCAATTGAAAAGCGTGAGGTACCATCTGGCATTAAGCCTTGGCCTTGAGTTTCACGAATTGATTGACATAAATTCGTTTTAGGGTGCAAACAAAAATCACACTCTCGACACTCTGGCGTATAAAGCGGAATAACATGATCACCTACTTCGACAGAAGTCACACCTTCACCAATTTCAATAACAATACCAGCGCCTTCATGACCTAAGATGGCTGGGAAAGCACCTTCTGGATCATCACCCGATAAAGTGAATGCATCGGTATGACAAACACCTGTTGCTTTAATCTCTATTAATACTTCTCCTGCCTGAGGGCCAGCTAAATCAACTTCCATTACTTTTAAGGGTTCACCTGCAGCAAAGGCTACAGCAGCTTTAGTTTTCATTATTATTATCCATTAATTTGGTGTTTTAAAATTGTAGCTTGTTTTTCTCTGATCAGTTTTGATCAGAGTAATATTTGATATTTTAGTTTTATAAGAGAATGATAAACATCATTGTCCCGATTGAACAGTTAAGATAGATATTACCGCTAAGTAATCAACAAATTAATAACTATTTCGGGGAGTATTTCAAACTTAATGATGATTTTTTCGACTGTAACTTTTATTAGGCTCATTAAAATAAATCTAATCCCGGTATTGCTGCTTTTTCAGGGTAAAGGCAATGATGTAAATATATCGCGAGACCTGCATCACCCGTCCATAACGTATATCGACCTTGTCCGTAATCTAATCTGTCTTTTTGGCACTGTTCAATGGCATGCATGGCGAACTGTCTTGCTCTATCAAGCCAAACTGTATTACCCCATCGTTGATATAAATACAAAAAAGCATAACCATTGCCTGAAGTTCCATGACAAATATTAGCGCCTTTATTAAGAGGCCCTGCATGCCAAACCAACTCTCCAGTTGCTACTAGTAATTGATCAAGTTGTTTAGACTCAGCACTATCATTTATTGGTGTTCTTGCCATTGCCGTAACGATACCTGCTGCACCGTGGCACCATTGCACCAGTAATTTTTCGATATTAGGCTTAGTACAGAGCGGCCAATTGGTTCGATTGGCTTGTTGTTCCTTTGAGATAGTTAATGTCGATACGGTGCGTTTGATGATAAGTTCCGCACAGACGTCGCTGAGTAAATCTATGCCTTGTAAAAGTATATTGGCATTGCCAACTAAGCCATGGCAAGCACCATAATAATGTCGTTTAGGCCCAAATACTTGGCTTTTCCATAGCCACTCGTTAGTTTCTGTATCTTGATGCCAATTAGCCATTAATGACTCTGCGCCCTTAATGTACATGCTTTTCCACTGACTTAAGCCTGTTTTACGATAAAGGGCTAAAGCGACATGCATCATACCGCTTTGGCCTGAAGTAATTTCATAGAGCGGCAGATCTAAAGTCGCTTGCATGCATTGTATTATGCGCTTTGACAAGTTTTCATTATTAGGTTGCGCTAACAAAGCAGGGAGTAAAATACCAAGTTCTCCAAGTTGAAGACCTGGCTCGACTGATACATCTGGTGATTTTAAATAGGATTGATGAACGGTTGCTATGTGGTCAGATAAATCATTTGTTTGATAGCCATATTGCCCCAATATCTGTAACGCATGAATAGTACCTGCTGCACCAGCATATGCAGCCCACTTTGGTCCTTGTCTTGGGTAACTTTCGGCATCCAATGGATGAGTAGGCCAACTGGCATTAGGTAATAAGGCTTGTTCGATATCAGCAATAATCGCTGATATTTCACTTTTAACAATATTTTTGTCCCATGGAGTATTGGTAAGTGATTGGTGACGTGAAGGATCAAATAACATGGATGATATAACTTTTCATAAGATTTTAACTAAGGCACCTGTTCCCTGATACCGCGAAAACATTTTTACGTTTAACTGATTAATATTACTTGATTATACTGATCATAGCGAGATTAACCAAAAGGAGAAAAACACACAAAACCGAAGCAGCAAAGGAATACATTCGATGTTTAACTTGGTTATAAGTGACATGAACAAATGCCTGCGCAGCTCTAGAGATAACAAATAGCCAAGCTAAAAAAAGTGCTATAGAGCTTTCAACTTCTAAAATGATGTACATCATACATAACATGTAAAATAATACGGGTATTTCAAATAAGTTATTAAAGCATCGAGTGGTTTTTGTCACGATATCAGGTACATTCTCTGCTTGCATCAACTTAAAGTAACTCAGATCAAGCTGACCGTTCCTAATTGAAGCAAGTCTGGCTTTGATAGCTACCAAGCCAACCAGAATCGTTAACATCGCTAAACTCAACATCGCATAAATCATTTTACTGTTCCTATTGTTTATTAAGAAATTTGATATTAACAATAATCTATATATGATAAAGAACATATTTAGATATTAAAAAATACCAATGCCCTATTCAAAAGAACATAAAGAAAACACCAGAAGACGTATATTAAAAAGTGCTCGAATATTATTTGCTACTAAAGGCTTTAGTGCCGTTACGGTCAATGAAGTAATGCTAGATTGTTCGCTTACAAGGGGTGGCTTCTACGCACATTTCAATAGTAAATCAGAGTTATACAGTGAGGCTTTAAAGTATTCGGCAACGCATAGTGAATTAGCCAAAATTAAACCTATAGGCTTATCTTCTAAAGACTGGTTAAGTCAGCTATTGGATGGATACCTTAGTATTGAACATGTAAAAGGCGAAAAGCCTTGCCCACTCGCTTTTTTGGCGACTGATATAGTTACCCGAAATGAAACAGCAAAGAATGCCTATGCACATAGCTATAAAAATATGAACAAAATCATTATGACTTATACAGGCTCTCTTTGTGATGAGGAAGACATATTTTCTGTAACGTCGATGATTATTGGGGCTGTAGCTGTTTCGAGGACAATTGAAGACGAAAGTTTAATAATGAATATATTAACCTCGTGTAGGAAGAAAACTAGGCAGATTTTAGCTGGAATTTAATTATGTAAAAGCAATAGGGAAAAACAACTAAAAATCGCGACAAATCAAAAAAATATATCTTTAGTATAATTTAGTACGGCTTTATTTTTGCAAAATATTAACCATAGCTTCAGGACTAAAATCATAATTTTTTATTTTTGGATTTAAATAGCGAGAAAAACGTTTGAAATTTATATTTTTCCAAGCATTATCTGACATCAACATATCAAAGCTTTTAAGTTCTTTAGTTAATATTACTTTTTCAACATAACTATATTCATATTCTTCCGGTAGTAACTTTAAACCATGGAAATGGTCAAATACATATACTAGCCCATACACACCACTCCATATACTTTGCCCATAATTAGCAGTTAACTTTTCACCTTTTATTGCCTCTATGCCATTCGAACTAATAACTACACCACCCACAAGCACATCAATATTAGCTTGCTTCCCACTATCCTCAATCGCTCTGATCGCCGCTAATGAGGTGCTTTCATCAATAGTCAAAACAACCGCAACCTCAGGGTAACGTCCCAATAATCCTTTTACTTGATTATAAGCACGTTCAGCGTTCCAGTTTGAATAAACAATTTGTTGTATTTTACGATGAGGTGTTAATGAAGCAGATTTTTCAATGCCTTTACTCCATTCTACTGCTGATGACGAGTCCCTCGAACCACTCACTGCAATCGCATGTATAGAGCCATCTTTTGCGATAAGATTTTTAGCTTCTGCTTGTTGGAATAGTGTACAAGCAATATTCTCTCCTGCCTTATCTAATTGAGGATAAATATGACCTACCCATTGAGTAAATTTTTGTTTAGGCGTACCAACAACCTTACGATCGTCTAAGGTAACTATAGTATTTAAGATAAAAGAGTTAATATTGTTTATTTCAGCAAATTTTAATAATTTCAAGCCTCTATTTTTTTGATAAATATAAAGTAAATAATCAGGTTTTCCGATAGTGCTCATCAAAGAAGTAAATGTTTCTTCATTATGAAAATTACTTTTATTCGCATATACCACTTGTAAATTTATCGCTAGATCTTCAGCGGCATGTCGCATTGTGCTTGTGACAAAATCCCAATACACATTGCCTTTTTTATCAGGACTAAAAAAAACAACATTGATTTTTTGATTATCTCTTATCTCTTCAGAATAACTAGATGAAGAAAAAAAACAAATGATAAATATAAAGGCTAATATACTGAATAATTTAATGTTATCTCCTACCAACTTTTTACTATGAATATATAAATGATGATTTTTTTTGATAAATGGGGGCAGGTACACTTTATTCCATTTATTAAATTGGATAAATGGATAAATGGGGTCAGGTACACTTTATTCCATTTATTAAATTGATAAACGGTATTTAATTTGTACCTGACCCTATTTATTTTGACCCTATTCATTTTAATGACATATAAATAGCACATTAACTCAATAAGTAACTATAACGTTTTTATAAAAATTTGCCGCTATTCAATTAACTTAGCATGCTTTAACCAATCCATAGCTTCAATTGATGCAAGAGAGCACAGATGTTTGTCTTGATAACCGAGAAAGTCTATTTCTTCTATCTCAGCATCAGGGTAAAGCTCACCTTGATAGTCAGCGAAATAACAGGTTAATTTGACTTTCACATCGTTATTTTTACCATCCGCTTGAGCGGTAAAAGTAGCTGCAAATTTTATAGTATCAGGAATTAGATCGACTGAGATTTCTTCTTGAATCTCACGGATGAGGGCTTGTTCATCTGACTCCCCTATTTCTCGTTTGCCACCAGGAATATAAAAAAGCGCTTTTCCTTTAGAACGAGCACTTAATAACTTACCGCCTCTGATGTATAACCAAGCGAGTTTATCTATCTCTTTATTCACAAATATTCCTACTTATTAAACAGGGAAAATTAGCCCCTGCTTATTAATGACCTTTTATTTCTGTCTCTAATATAACAACTTCAGTATTGCCGATGTTCCTTACATTATGAGTTGTTGCCGGAAGAAACAGTGTTTTACCATCAGCAACATTCAAGACTTTGGTTTGTTGGCTTTTATCTTCAGGAACTAATTCTAACTTCCCACCTTTAGCAAAAAATACCACTCTATTAGGATGAACGTGAGTATGCATACCAGATTCGGTGCCTACAGGATAAGTTAAACGAACAAATTCAACTGATGAGTTATCAAGTAAAACCTCTCTCTTTCCGAGTTTGTCACCCGCAACGCAGGTAATAGAGAAAGTGAATAATCCGATTAATGTTATTAATTTCATGGTAACTCCGTTATTGTTCCTAGCCTAAAAGTGACTAGGACTTTATTAAATAAAAATGTAACTTAACTTATAAACGTTAGTATTAGTATCATATTGAATTAGCTGCTAATTTATCACGCAGCCAATTATAATTATAGAAGCTGGCTCTTGGCTTTTTGAGTTTAAAGGCTCCACTATTTGCTTTATCGAAAGCCCGTTTTTGTTGAACAAATTAAACCACGACTCGATAGTGCGAAAATACCAAGGGGCTGGATCAGTAAACTCATCATTAAACCCCTGCCAAGATCCTTCTCTCCAGCCATCTATATAGGGGTGCTGACCACAACTTATATTAGGGTGAAGTGTTTGTATTATAAAATAACCATCTTCATTTAAAATTGAAGCTATAGTCTTAAAAATATGCTCAACTGACTCTTTGCCAAGTAACGAAAAATTACAGATAGCAACGTCATATTTATCACCAATGGTTTGCTCTGAAAGTTGCGCGTATTCAAGTACTTGGTATGTGTTATCACTCTGCTTTTTAGCGTTTGCTATTAATTGAGGAATTGCATCAATCCCTGTAACAGAAACCCCTTTCGATGACAGCGCTCTAACCAGCCAACCTTCACCACAACCTATATCAAGAATCTTGTTGGCTTTAATAGATTTAACCACATCAATAATTGCTTGATTGGTAACAGTAACTCTAGTTTCAATCTGATTCTCTTGAATTGCTTTTGTCCAAGGAGATGCGTTCTTTTGCCATGAATCAAGGATCTTTTCATCACTCAATGTCTTCATATTTACCTTTGGCATATTAAACACCGTAATCTCTATCGACTTTACATATCCTAACTTTAAAAGCGTCGTACCATGATTTTCGACCTGTTTTTTGCGCTTCAAGGTGCTCTGAATTTGCTTTCCAATTTTTTATCGAAGCTAAATCAGCCCAGTAAGAAACTGTAATGCCGACTTCTTCTCTTGCTGATTCTATACCGAGGAAACCTGATTGTTGGCTAGCAAGCTCAACCATCCGATTAGCCATATCTCCATAACCATCATCAACGTCAGTTCGAGTAGAAGTAAAAATAACCGCAAAATATGGTGGCTGCGGGGTTTGGGCAATGACTGACTTAACTGGCATGAGTGCTCCTTGGCGCAATTACTAAAATAAATTCTTAATAATGTTTAAGTTTCTAATGGGGTTATTTAACGCTGATATTTCATCCAAAGTTTATAATAAATAGCGTTACATTTTTTATTATCATCCATTTCACCATCACGATCACAATCAGAACCTGTAAGTGTTTTAATAACACCTTTGCCGTACTCGGCTATATCGTTCTCATCTGGTTTAGCTACAATACTCACTTTAGGTGAATGTTCGATAAAGTCTGCAACGTTTTGATAAGTTGAAAACTCTTCTTCAGAGATAATCGTAGTTATATCATTAGGTTGGATTTGATAAGCCGATATATTATATGAAGAAATCATTAATGTACCAAAAATAAAGGTTTCAAAAATTTTCATCTTGATCTCCAAGGGCAATTACATATTCGTTAACGAATAAGGAACTAATTAACCTAATCTAGCGGCCCAATTTCCATTGTGACTACTGTGACAGTTTTCTTCACTATCATAACTGATGTGTTTATTGACGGTTTTTAAATTGATACCAATCTCAACGAGCTTACTTTGTATTAAAAATTCCAACTGAAGGCAGCTGTTGGTTTCGTTGAAACTTAATAAATTCTCATTGGTATCAAATACACAAACTATTTTAAGACTTTGAGGAAATTTATTGTAATTAACTGTATGGGTTAACCATTGAAAACCAAAAAAATCTTTTAAAGCAATATCACATACTTCGGTTAAAGCTACTCGAACTTGGTTGTCTATTTTTTTATCCGACTTACGCATGATATGTTGAATTCCTCTAGATAATAAACTGTTAGTCTAAGTTAGCTTTAAAATCGCAAAACCTACTTTGTGGCAAACCTAAATATTTTTCATCGACATTTGTCACACACTGCCATTTAATAAAAGCCCCATTTCTCGATGAACTAGGTGTTAATACTAAAGACTTTTTTTGACCAAATTCTTCAGTAAGGTTTACACCAAACCCTCCTTCTTCAGTAAGGAATGAAGAGCTAACATATTTAAGTTCATCTAAATCATATTTGGATATATCCACCTCTTTTCCTAGTGGAAATGTTCCCATGGTTTGAAAATATACATTGATATGCGTCTTTATCGGTAATAGTGCTGAATAAACATTAGCTAAGGCTGCTCGAATGACATATTCCCTATGGCTAGGCTCTACAGTATTCATATGTGTTGAATTTTGAGAAACATCTGCATTAGCAATATTTTCATTTTCGGGATAAATATATTCTAATATGACCGCACTAGATACAGTGATGATCACGCCCACGATAACTGCGGCGACAATTTCTTTACTATATAAAATCAAACCGGCGAGAAGTTGAATTTTCCCTTTATCTTTTTCAGCGACCATTACTGAGTTAGAACCCTCTTCACTTGCCATCATTTCATCCTGAATTATATTCATTTGTTAAAGACT
>MAAC01008066.1_pt1 | contig 10708 bp, 8 predicted proteins | sample 1115981 | NCBI WGS metagenome assembly MAAC01 (sample SAMN04961126, study PRJNA320927) | seawater metagenome | isolation source: sample BD02T64 sea water enriched with oil for 64 days | place: USA:Gulf of Mexico | collected 2013-07-27 | reverse complement strand
CAATTTAACTTTTACATAATCTACACGATCTTTATATTGATGAGGTGTAGGTGTAGAGTCATTCGCCTTTATAGTAAAATAAGTGTAATCATCAATCCCCGAATAAGAAACCGATGCATTAACAATATTAGTAGACTCCAAATGAATTTCAAATTGCTGAGTCTTCACGTTATCAAAATCAGTTTGCCAATTGTAATTTTTATAATCACTTTGGAATAACAAGAAATTAAAATTAGGCGCTACTGAATGGGTTTTGATTTCAGCGACAACTTTATTTTGTGTATTAATCCTATACGCAGCTCCTGCATTTAAAAATGTGGCATCAAAATCTCCAGATACATTTAGGGCTCCCTCTCCAAATATCTGAAAGCCTCCAAAATTCTTTTTATAGGAAGCTCCAGCCTGAATAAGATCTCCTTTTAATCTGTTATTAATGGTTCCTTCATCCAAGTATAATACTGAATTATAACCATAGTTATAATCAGTATATCCTATAAAAGCGGTAAGTTTTCCAATTGTCGAATTTTCAAAACGCGAATAAGCTTGCACATTAAAATCTTCTAGTTTTACTTTTGAATTTAAATTGGAACTTACGTACGAATCTCCAAAACCATCATAAGGTTTGTCTTGACGATATACATAAGATTTATCCTCAAAACTTATTTTATTTCCTAGGCTTAAACTTGTAGGTGATAAGCTATCCTTTTTTTGTATGAGCTGGTATTCTTGATCTATATATAACCGAAATCCCTTTAATAAATTTTCAGCATCCTCAAAATTAACATCTAACCTACCTCGGTCTCTAAAATCACTGACATCTTCTGTAAAAAGAACAATAGATGATTCTGTAAGTCCACCATTTTCTTCATTTAAAATATCCTGCGCAGTAACATGGGTAAGTATCTGATATTTATTATTCTTAGTATGGTAGTTAGAAGTAAACTTAAAATTTCCGGTACTAGTCAAACTATTTTGGTAAGCCCCTAAGGATCTCACCCCCATATATTCCACAGAAAAATTAAATTGTTCTGATAAATTTATCGTAAAGAAAGCGTCTAATTGTTGCCCTTGCTTAAAAGCGGTTTTAAAGTACAATTCGGTTAAAGGAGTTGGTACATGAAAATACTTCATCCCCTCTATTTCTGTATAATTAAAATGATGGGATTGTGCTACAAATAAAGGTTTTAAATTGCTGTCTTTAAAATCGTAAGCTAGGGTATTATAGGTCTGCCCTACATTTGCAAATTCTTGTAATTCAAAAATATCCCTACGTAAATAGTTAAACTTATACTCTTTCTGGATGTTTAAACTCGTATCCACAAAAGTAGTGTCACGTTGCGCCGAAACGATTTTATATAAAGTTATGGAAGGTTTTTCTTTCTTCTTTTTGGGTGCTTTTCTATCTGTATCTTGTGAGTAAACAAATACCGAAATAAAAAGAAAAAGAAATATTAAAAACGGTTTATTCATCAATTTTTTACTTACAAAGCAAAGGTATACTTTTGAAGGGAATTACATTGTATTATTTTTAAATGCTAAAATTAAAAATTAACCCGCTATTATTAGAATGCGGAACAGATGAAGCTGGTCGTGGATGTTTGGCAGGACCTGTAACTGCCGCTGCGGTTATATTACCAGATAACTTTAAAAATAAAATCCTTACAGACTCTAAACAACTTTCAGAAAAAAATAGAGAATTATTAAAACCTCTAATTGAAGAGCAAGCTATTTGTTTTGGCGTAGCTCATATAATGATGGAGGAAATAGATAAGATCAATATTCTTAACGCTTCTATTTTGGGGATGCACCAATCTATTGAGCTCTTAACTTCTCCTCCAGAATTTATAGCTATAGACGGCAATCGTTTTAAACCTTATAAAGAAGTTCCTTACGAATGTGTGATAAAAGGAGATGGTAAATATTTACATATTGCAGCAGCTTCCATTTTAGCAAAAACCTATAGAGATGCTTTTATGAATACGATTCATAAAGAATTCCCTATGTATAACTGGAAGCAAAACAAGGGCTATCCAACAAAAGAGCATCGTGAAGCAATAAGAAAATACGGGATAACAAAATACCATCGCAAAAGTTTTAAACTCCTGCCCGAGCAATACAAAATGGATCTTAAGAATATTAGACAATAAGACTATTGGACAATTTATATTATTCTGAACTAATCTAAAAATCTAATGAATCCAAGAATCTAACAATCCTCTTTATTGATTGTTAAAAACCTATATAAAAACAATTATAATTTATAGGATATTAGTGATATTCCTTATTATTTTTGATTTATGAACGTTTTCCATAAAAGTTTATTCTTTTTATTAATCCTAACTATATTTTTTAGCTGTGAGGATACTTCAAAAAAAACTGGAGAGCTTTCTCAATTTATTCCGGAAGGGGTTTCGGTTGTTTTTAAAATTCAGGATTTTGAAGTTTTAAAATCCGACATTAAAAACAATAGTTTCCTCTCAAAATTAAAGAATACCAAGTCCTATACTTTTTTTAAAGAAAGCGCTTTTTTAAATTATCTCCAACCAGATTCTACTAGCTTGTTGTGTATTTCAAATATTAAAGACACCAATCATTTTATATTTATCACCAAACCCTCAGAAGGACTTTTTAATTTAGATTCGATTCCAGAAAAATCCATAAAGAGCATTCCCTATAAAAAGAATAGAATCCAGCAAATTACTATTAGTGATCAGCAGCTTTTTATTACACTAAAAGACAGTATTTTTATTGCGACAAGTTCCCTTCAAATCATTAAAAACAGCATGGATGGGCTTTATGAAAAAGATCCCATATTTCAGAAAATTTATAATTTAAAAACGGCATCAGATTTTACTACCATTTTTCCAGTAAATCAAATTCCAATTAATGAATCTACTACAATAGACTTTGCTTCCTGGGCTTCACTAAATATCGAAGTCTTGCCAGATGCACTTAATGCTACAGGTGTTGTTTTGGTAAATGATAGCATCCCACAAGTTTTATCTGCTTTTAAAAACTTAATTCCTCAAAAAAATGAAATTGGAAAAATCACCCCAACAGATGCATTAGGAGTAGTTTCATTGACTTTTAATGATTTTGATATTTTTCAAAATAATTTGCAGCAGTTTCGGGCCATAAAAATAAAAGATCCCGAGGGTACTTACCTTTACGAATCTATAAACGAGGTTAGCAAAATAAATTTTTCCCAAGGAAATGCTATGGTACTAAATAGCATTGACCCTGCATTAACCGATGAAGCTTTAGCTAATTTTATAAATCCATTGGAAAATTTTAAAGGAGTTGAAATACATCAGTTTACAAAACCAGAATTATTTTCCACTTTATTTTCTCCATTATTAGCGGATGTAAAACCTACTATCATTTTTAAATTGGAGCACTTTTTTGTTTTTTCTGAATCTATAGAAATAGCCAAACATATTATCAATTCTTTTTTAACTAATAATTGTCTTGCAACAACCTCCTATTATAAAGAAGCTCTTTCTCAATTAAGTGATGAATCTTCACTCTTAATTATAAAATTAAACGGCAATTATACCAATGCCATTTCCAGTCTTTTAAAAACCGAATTAGAAACCATTTCATTTAAAAAATACCCCTTAGCAATTTTGCAATTTAGTTTTGACCGTGATTTTGCCCATGTAAATTTGGTTTGTAAAGAAGCAACGACAAATAAAAAGAAGTTGACACAAAAAATATCGCAGGTATTTAGCATTTCATTGGAGGATGATATTATGGGGGATGTTAATTTCTTTAGTAATCATAGAACTGGAGGAAAAGATATTGTTGTACAAGATGTTGCCAACAAACTTTATTTTATTTCTTCCAGCGGAAAAACACTTTGGACTAAAAAATTGGATAGCCCAATTTTAGGAAATATAAAGGAAGTAGATCTCTTGCGAAATGGAAAAAAACAATTGGCATTTGCAACCAGAAACAATGTCTATATATTGGATAGAACTGGTAGGGATGTAGGTGCATTTCCAATAAAATTTAAAGACGACATTAGCCAAGCTCTATCTATATTTGATTACGATAGCAACCGAAAATATCGCTTTATAATTACCCAAGGCAATGAAGTATTGATGGTGGACAGCAAAGGGAAAAGGGTAAAAGGATTTAAATTTAAAAAAGCAGGCTCAGATATTGTCTTAGCGCCTCAACATATTCGTATGGCAAGTAAAGATTATATCTTAATTGCCGAAAAAAGCGGAAAACTTAATATATTAAATAGGACTGGTAAGCCCAGAATAACAATTTCGAAAACATTCGATTTTTCAGCAATTCCTATTGCTAGGGAGGCTAAAAAGTTTGTGGTTATCACTAAAGACAACTCAAAAAACAGTATAGGTCAAGATGGAAAAATAACTACCATAAAATTAAACGTTACCGCATATTGGTTTGCCATTAAAGGAAAAACAAAAGTCACCTTAGATGACAACCTAATGCGTATTAATGGTAAATTGGTGGAGCTTCCTTTTGGAATTTACACTGCTCCAAAAATATTTATTGCCAACCAAAGAACCTATATCTCTATCACCGAAACACAAGAAAACAAAGTGTATCTTTTTAATAAATTGGGTGAATTAACAAATGGCTTCCCTTTATTTGGAACTTCTTCTATAGATCTTGGCGATGCTTCTAAAAATGGAAAAATGAATGTTGTTGTGAAAAATGGAGCTAAAGAAATACTGCTTTACGAGATAGATTAACACTCGTACTTATCCCATTATTTTGTAAAAATTTGGATTAAATATTTATTGATTAGATTTGTTTAACTAACTTTTCAAATTAAATCATCACATGAAAATATTCAATATCAGCGCATTAACATTCCTGTTATTTACTTCTTTTGTTTTTACACAAAACGATTGTAGTAAATATTATCCAATGGAAGAAGGGATCTCTTTTCAATATACAAATTACTCTAAAAAAGGAAAAATCTCTGGTATTTTAGACCATTCCATTATAGATAATCGTACTGAAAATGGAAATAAAGTCGTTACTATGATTACTAAAATGTCTGATAAAGACGGGGAGGGAATTATGGAGTCTTCTCATAATATTACTTGTACAGAAGAAGGTGTTTCTATAGATTTTAAATCTATGATGAATCCCCAAATGCTTAACCAGTTTGGTCAGTTTGAATATGAAATTACTGGAACAAATTTAGAAATGCCAAACGATCTTTCTGTTGGATTAGAATTACCAGATGCATCTATGAAAATGGTTATAAATATGGGAATGACTATGAACGTAATTGTGACCATTAAAGACCGAAAAGTTATTGCTAAAGAATCTATTACTACTCCATCTGGAACATACAATTGTTATGTGCTTACTTCAACTTTAGACTTGGATATGATGGCAAAAATAGAAGGAAGCTCCAAACAATGGATTGCAGAGGGTGTTGGGATGGTAAAACAAGAATCTTATGATGCTAATGGAAAACTAACAGCCTATAGTGAACTTACTAAATTTGAAAATTAAGCCTTAGCTTTAAATTTCAGTTCCGCTTCAAATAACTCAGAAAAATGTTTCATTAGTTTCTCTTTCACTTCTTGTATTGGAATTTCTTTTATACCTAACTCTACATTAAGAGAGGTAACAGCTTTCCCCTTAATTCCACAGGGAATCATATGATCAAAATATCCTAAGTTAGTATTCACATTTAATGCAAAACCATGCATGGTTACCCAACGACTTGCATGCACTCCAAAAGCACAAATTTTTCTAGCAAATGGGGTACCCACATCAAACCAAACTCCTGTTTCTCCTTTAGATCGTTCTCCTTTTAACCCATATTCCGCCAAGGTTCTAATAATCATCTCCTCCAACAAACGCAGGTATTTATGATTGTCTGTAAAAAAGTTTTCTAAATCTAAAATAGGATAACCAACAACCTGTCCAGGGCCGTGGTAGGTGATATCTCCTCCCCTATTGATTTTATAGTAAGTGGCTCCAATTTCGGTAAGTTTTTCTTCAGAAATCAAAAGATTAGAAATATCTCCGCTTTTTCCTAAAGTATATACGTGTGGATGTTCTACAAATAAAAAATAATTGGGAGTTTCTAGATTTAAATCCTCTCTTCGATTTTTAATTTTAAGATCGATAATATCTTTAAAAATCTCTTTTTGATAGTCCCAAGTCTCTTTATAATCTTTAGAACCTAATTCTCGTATTTCGATTGTTTTGTTCAAAACAAATATATAGATTGTTATTTAGCAAAAATATTGATTAATTATTCTTAATACCTCATTTTTATGATCTTTTAAGATTATGTGTCCTAAAGTAATTCTCATAAAATCAATCAAATTAAATTAAGAAACTTATCTTTAGCTAAATAATTAAAAAAAAAAATGAAAAAGATCAACTTTAAATTAAGCCTCATGGTACCCTTCCTGCTTTTTTGCATGGTACTAAATGGACAGAACGCAATTAATATTTGGGAAGAAGTTTCTCAAGAAGAGACATCAGCTAAAGCAAAAAATTTTAGAAATAATACTCCTGATGTATTTCAACTTTTTAGTTTAAACACAACAACCTTAAAAAGTGCTTTAGAACAAGCTCCAGAAAGATTTAACGGCCATTCTAACGTCGTGATAGAGATTCCTACTCATCATGGAGAGATACAGAAATTTCGTGTTTATGAAGCTCCTGTATTTGAATCTTCATTACAGATAAATCACCCTACTATTAGATCCTATACGGCTCAAGGAATAGACGACCCCACTTCTATTGCACGATTTAGTTATTCAAATACTGGACTACATGTAATGATATCATCGGCTCACCATCCTACAATATATATTGATCCCTATACAAAAGACAATAATTATTACATTAGCTATGCAATAAACAATTTACCTGCAGACTCTAGAAGTTTTGAGTGTTTGGTACAGGAAAGTGTAGAAAGCGATATGCAGTTTGCTACAAAAAATGCTGATGATGGTATGTTAAGAACTTTCCGCCTAGCCTTGGCTTGTACTGGTGAATATGCTCAATATCATTTAAACGATCAGGGGATTGATCCAGGTGAAACAGATGCAGTAAAAAAAGCAGCGGTATTAAGTGCCATGAACACTGCAATGACACGTATAAATGGTGTATTTGAAAGAGATATTGCTATCACAATGGTGCTTGTAGCCAATAATACTGATATTATATTTTTAGACGCAGGAACTGATCCTTATACCAATAATAATGGAGCTGCTATGTTGAGTCAAAACCAAACAACTTGTAATTCAATAATTGGATCTCCCAATTATGATATCGGTCATGTGTTTAGTACTGGAGGGGGTGGTATTGCAACATTTCAATCTCCTTGTAGTGGTAGTCTAAAAGCTAGGGGAGTTACAGGCTTACCTAACCCGATTGGTGATTTTTTTTATATAGATTATGTCTGTCATGAAATGGGACATCAATATGGTGCTAATCATACTTTTAATAATTCTTGTGGAGGTGCCAGATCGGAATCTACCGCCATGGAACCAGGAAGCGGATCTACCATTCTGGGATACGCAGGTATTTGCCCTCCAAATGTACAAAACACAAGCGATCACTATTTTCATGCCATTAGCATACAGGAAATGTGGAGTTTCATTTCTACTGGTTTCGGACAGTGTGCTACTCAAAGCCCAACTGGAAATTTACCTCCAACGGCAGATGCAGGATCTAATTATACCATTCCAAAATCAACGCCTTTTATTTTAAAGGGTATTGCTACAGATCCTGATGGAGGTGACGTATTGTCACATAACTGGGAACAGATGGATAACGAAATTGGCACTATGCCACCAGTAAATACATCGGTATTAGGACCCATGTTTCGATCAAAGGGCACTCTTGTATCACCAGAAAGATATATGCCGGAATTAGCCACAGTTTTAAGTGGACAAACACAATCTACTTGGGAAGTTGCACCCTCAGTCTCTAGAACTATGGAATTTAGATTCACAGTACGTGATAATACTGCAGGAGGAGCTTCTTCTGCAAGTGACAATATGATAGTTACTGTTGAGGGAGACGCAGGCCCATTCGTTATAACTTCTCAAGCAACTGCAGTCACCTGGCAAACACAATCAACAGAGACCATTTCCTGGGATGTTGCAAATACCGATACTGCTCCAGTAGACAGTCCTAATGTAGATATTCTATTCTCTACAGATGGAGGTCAAACTTATCCTGTGGTTATTGCAAATGATGTTCCTAATACTGGTAGTGCTTTAGTAAATACACCTAATTTAAACACCACAACAGGTAGGATTATGGTTATTTCTTCTAATAATATTTTTTACGATCTTAATGGAGGGGTAGTCACGGTTGATGGAGAATTAAGTACCGATGATTATGAATTCGACAATTTTGCAATATGGCCAAACCCATCTCAAGGAACTGTTCATCTTAGCTTTACTCCTACATCTTTAGATTCTATCGTAGTGTCGTTATATGACTTAAGAGGAAGCTTGGTAAATAGTAATGAATTTGAATCAAATAGTAATTTATTCGAACAAACACTAAATTATAACGGTTTAGATTCAGGACTCTATTTTGTTAAAGTGAGTAATAATGGACAAAGTGAAACAGTAAAACTTTTAATACACTAAGTACTAACGCATATAAATAAAAAAGGGGCTTAATTAAGCCCCTTTTTATTATAGTTTTATGGTTTTAGTAAAATGCTTTGTTACTTGTGTAGTTTCATCCACTATATAAGTAACATCAATAGTTAATTCCTTAGAGGTTTTTATTATGTGTAATTCCCCTTTATTAATTTTATAAAAACCTGCTTCTCCTCTACAAAAACAATGTTTCCCAAAAAGTAAATCTACCTCTTGAAGACTTGCATCTTCTAAGTAAAGAATCTTGGTGTTGTTTGGAATACTAAAATGTAGTGTTTCAGAATAATCCCCATCTGCAGTACCCTCTGGCCCTTTTTTAGAAAAGGTATATTCAATAATTATAGCATCTCCTTTTTCAATAACTGGATACATTTGCCCCGCAGTATCTTCTTTAATTGTCATTGAAGAATTTTTCATAACCTTTAAAGTACAGTCCCCATTTTCGAGACATTTTTCTATAACTATAGAACTGTCAACAGAAGAATTTACATCTACAATATCATGCTTATCTTTTGTAGTTTTACAGGCATTTAATGAAAATAATAGTACGATTAACCAAATTATATTATTCATAATTATTAAATTTTACTTTTCCAATTCCACCTCTAAATCCATAATATCTGGGTTTTTAATATAGTCTATAAATGACCGTTCCATTTCTATGGTTTTGCCGTCTAAAGAATACGTAGCATCCTCCACTGAAGATTTTTTAATTTTTTTAGGAAAGGTATATTTTAACTTATAAGTCATTCCACTCATAAAAGACTCAACATCTTTAATACTATCCATTTGCATTTGGTATTTTTCAGGATCAAGTATATAAGAATCTCTTTTAAACACTCCCTTTTTAAAGGAATAGGTGACACCAACATTAGTTTCATTACCACTGCTATCGTTTCCTTCCATCTTCATTCCTGGGATAAATTCATCTGTTTCATCAAAAGCCTTCATCAAGTCATTTGCTTCAGAAACATCTTTAAAATCTGTAAAAATATCGATTACCATTTGATTGATTTCAGGATCTGTTAACAACCGAATGTTATAATTTTCTAGCTCTTTTAGTCTTTTTTGTTCTCTATCTGAGAGTTGTGCAATACTGTCCTTCTCTTCTTCTAAAATAGTTTTAAAAGGAATAATCGTATCCATTTTAGTTATGGTAGAATCTGTCATCATTTCACCACTAAAAGCCATCATTTCACTTAAATCCATAGAAATGGAGATACTCCCACTACCATCTTCATTAAGAACCATAGTTTCGGTAAATTGACAACTTACCAAAGTGAAAATTAGTACTAATAAAAAAATGGATTTTTGCAACATCACTTAATTTTTTGGATTATTTATGATTATAAGTGCGGCAATAACTCCAGGAATCCAACCACATAAGGTTAAAATTAAAACAATAATAATTGAACCACAACCCTTGTCTAGAACTGCTAATGGCGGAAATAAAATTGATAGGATAACTCTCCAAATACTCATAGTTACAAATTTACGATTAATAATCAAGCTATATGTCCATATTAATTTCCTTTTGTTACACCAAGGTATTTGTATATCTTCGTTTTTGCTATGAAGATTTACAAGCCCATATTTTACATTCTATTTCTATTTTTTACACAACTCTGTTTTGCACAATATGAGTTTGATGGTTATGTAAATGATGACCTAAAAAAAGGGAATGTATATTTATCAGTAATTGAAGATTTTCGTAAAATTTCAGGGGTATATCCAGAACAAATTTTAACTAAAGTAATACCGGATTCCTCTGGATATTTTCAATTTAAAGGTAACAATCTACCCCTCCAAAACAGAATATATCGCATCCATATTGATACCTGTCAAGAAGACGAACAAAAGATTAATCATTTTTCAGGTCATTGCATTAATAGTAAAGAAATTATTTTTATAGCCAATAACACCTCCTTACTTTCCTTTCCATTTACTTTTGATAATGAGATGTTTTGCAAAATAGAATCCAATAATGAAAAGGCAACGCTATTTTTAAAAATAGATTCTCTTAAAAACGATATGCGTTTTGCATTTGGAACCTATAGAAGCGAAGCCAA
>MAAC01012493.1_pt1 | contig 10714 bp, 10 predicted proteins | sample 1115981 | NCBI WGS metagenome assembly MAAC01 (sample SAMN04961126, study PRJNA320927) | seawater metagenome | isolation source: sample BD02T64 sea water enriched with oil for 64 days | place: USA:Gulf of Mexico | collected 2013-07-27 | reverse complement strand
ATTCATAGACATATTCATAGCTGTCTTTTTCGTGTCTGACATATTCATTTTTTTAGACGAATGCATTCCTGACATGTCCATTCCTGTCATATCCATTTTTTGAGACATATCCATTTTTGACATTGGCATTTTCGTAGACATATCCATGCCTGCCATGTCCATTTTTTTGGGCATGTTCATTCCTGACATATCCATCTTCTTGGACATCTTCATTCCAGCCATGGCCACTTGTTTATCTTCTTTATTGTTAGATATAGCATCATTCATGTTCATGCTAGACATATCCATGCCTTCCATGTCCATGTTACTCATATCCATACCCATGTCAGAGTGGGTTAAAGCTTGAGCTTCATCCATAGAAGGAACTTTAGCCTCAATATTTTTATCATAAGTTAATGAGCCAACTGCATATCCAGATCGCTCTAAACTTTGTGCAAATATAGAATACGCTTGTTTTTCTTTTGGTTCAACTATCACATCATAGGTTTCAGCAACACCAATTCTAAACTCATCAACACTTACAGGTTGGATATTATTTCCATCAGAAGCTACAACAGTCATTTTAAGTCCAGGAATTCTCACATCAAAAAAAGTCATTGCACTACAATTTACAAATCGTAAAAGCACTTTTTCATTTGCTTTAAATATAGCTTTCCAATTTGAATTTGGATTTTTTCCATTCATCAGATAAGTATATGTAGCCCCTGTAACATCTGATAGATCTCTATCAGTCATGGACATTTCATTCCACATTTTTCTACTACTAAAGGCACCAAAGAAGCCTTTTTCTTTAATATCATCTACATAATCACTTACTGTTCTTTGTTTTAAATTATAATAATCTGCTTTTAATTTTAATTTTCTATATACTTTTTCAGGTTTCTCATCTGACCAATCAGAGAGATTAACCACATAGTCTCTATCATATTTGTATGGATTTGGACTTTTAGGTTCAATTACAATTGCCCCATAAACTCCTGTTTGTTCTTGAAAGCCAGAATGGCTGTGGTACCAATAAGTTCCACTTTGTACTACTTTAAATTTATATGTAAATGTAGAATCTGGTTTGATTCCATCAAAGCTGATTCCTGGAACACCGTCCATATGAGGAGGTAAAATAATTCCATGCCAGTGTATGGAAGTATCTTCTTTTAAATGATTGGTTACATGGATTGTAATTTCATCACCTTCTCTCCATCTTAACGTTGGTCCTGATAAAGAGTTGTTAATTGTTGTAGCAATAGCAGGATTTCCAGTAAGATTTACTATATTTTTCCCAATGTTAAGATTAAATATTTTTCCACTTAATACTTCTACCTCATCAGAAATCGAATTTATTTTTGATGATTGTTGGTTCAAAATCCCTGCATTTAAATTGACACTACCCATGGCTACCACTGATGTAGCAGCCATTCCTTTTACAAAACTTCTTCTTGTTAGATTTTTCATATTGTTTACAAGTTATGAATTGTTGTTGTTTGACTTCATATCATCCATATTCATATTATTCATGTCCATTTTTTTCATGCCATTTTTTTTAGCTTCATTCATCTTTTTCATTTGAGTATCAGTCATTCCATTAGGGTTTGAATGATTTGCCATTTTACCTTCATGCATATGATTACCTGTATGTGTTGGAATATCACTATGTGCTATTAATGCACTACTTGCAAATAAACTTAATCCTAATACCATTGTTGTAATTTTCTTCATATTTTTCCTTAATGTTTTAATGTGAAGAAGTTTACTGATTCTATGTGTAAGCAATGTGGAAATTTTATAAGAGAGTGATATTTTTATTTTATGTAGATTTTTAGTAAGAAGACTAAAAGTGAAGAGTAAATATAGTACCTTTATTTAACTGTGAACTTACATCAATCTTTATGTTATATTTTTTACAAATAGAATACACAATATCCAAACCAATTCCAAAACCACCTACACTATTGGTTGCTCTATAATATCTTTCAAATATTTTATCTAACTTAGTTGAATCGATTCCTATACCAGTATCTTCAATAGTAAGTACATTTTTTTCTAAAGTGATATTTATATTCCCTTTTCTTTTAGTATATTTAATGGCATTTGAAATTAGATTATTTGTAATACGAATAAAGCTTTCTTCGTCTATTGTAAAAAAAGTCTCTTCAATCTTATGAGATATAATAATATGTTTCATTCTTGCCAGTTCAGTATGGTATTCTAATTCTTTCAATAAAGTCTTTGATATAATTTGCTTTTTAGCTTCATAGTGTTTGTGTTCAGAAAAAAATAGATAGGTCAAATCTTTATATATATTCGTCATTTTTTTAACACTTACTTTGATATGATTTCTGTTTTGCTCGTTATAAAAGTTCTTTGAATCAACACATAATAATATTGCTGACAAAGGTGTATTTAACTCATGGGTAGTATTCTTGATAAACACATCCAACTTCTCTCTTTGACTTTGAATGGGATAAATAAATAAGCGTGCTAAATAAAATCCAATCAATGCAATAACCATATACAATAATACAAGAGCAACTATAATATCAAGTAATAATGTCGAGATTTTTTTATTTAAGTTGGATTCTTTCAAAACAACATACGAAACACCCAAATGTCCAGCAGCACCTTTATCAATATAATAAGTACTAACTCCATCTTGATAATAGTCTTTAGTAAAATCAATCTTTTCACTTATCTCAGACTGAAGTGATTTTTGATTGGAGGAATATAGTCCATATGAAAAGCCGTCCTCCACGCTTAAATCTTCTTTATTTAAATCCAGTTGTTGCATATGTGACTTTACAATACTATATGTAATATTATTTGCATTAAGATGCATTTTGGAAAGTGTGAGCTCATAATACTGTTTTGATTGAGAAGAGTAATATAAGCTTGCAATAACTACAAAAAGAACTAAAGATGAACCCAAATAAAGACCTAAAAAACTGTAGAAGGTTCTTTTTTCATTGAAGGTTAAATTGTTAGTTAAAAAGATAACCCACTCCTTTTATAGTTGTAATTACATCACTTGAAAGTATTTTTCTAAAGTTTTTTATGTAGGTTCGGATGGTGGAGTCATTGGGTCTATCATCATAGGTCCAAACGTTTAGGCTAAGCTCTTCCATTGAAATAATACGTTTTTTATTTTTTAAAAAATATTCGAATACTTTTAATTCTTTTTTTGACAAAGAATATTTTTTATCTTCTTTTATAATGCTTGCAGTGTTAAAATCATAAGTGGTATTTAATGAAATTTCCACAATATGATTTAAATCCAATTTATAAAGTCTTTTTATATTTTCTATTCGCAATTCTAGTTCTTTAAATTCAAATGGTTTTTTTATATAATCATCACATCCACTAGAAAAACCTTCTTTTAAATCTTCTGTATCATTTAAAGAAGTGATAAAAATTGCAGGAGTATTAATCGAACTTGCTCGTAATGAAGTTAATAATTCAAAGCCATTGATACTTGGAACATTCACATCTAAAAGAAGTAAGTCAAAATTACTTTCACAAATAGCAGCTTCAGCTTCATCTCCATCATAAACGCTATTTACGTCATACCCTTTGGACTCTAACTGTAATCGAATAACATCATTTAATATTTCATCATCTTCCATCAATAATATTTTCATTTAATTATATACCTCATTTATAAAATATTATAACTAAAATCTGTGTAGTGAGTGTGGAAAATATTATGAGTTAAAGGAGTGTTTGTCTTTCTAATTTACTATTTAGATTTGCTTTTTACATATTTATTAATAATTTTATCTATCTCACCATTGTCTTTCATCTTTAGTAATTCTTGATTAAATTTTGGGACAAATTCTTTCCATGTATTATGAAACATAATTTTATATTCATATTCACCTAAATTTTTTTGTGCGCGATCAAACTTTTCATCCCATTTATTATTTTTAATCATCCACAGTCCTACAGTTTCATCCAAAATACTTCCATCAAATTTGCCATTGGTTTGTAACAACTTATCTAATATTTCAAATTCGGTATATTCATCATATCTACGAATTAAACCTTTTTTCATCAAGGGTTCTAATTCTGGATAAGTAAAGCCGATATGTGTTTTAAATTTTTTTCCATATAAATCTTCCACTCGCTCAAACTTTAAAGTTTTTTCTTTTAAAAAGAAAAATACATTTTTCATGGTAAGTATGGTATTAGTAAAAATATAATCACTATCCTTAGGTTGCCATCCATGTATTTTTGCGGTGGCATCAGTTTCATTTTTTTTCAAACTAACATCAATTATTTTCCTACTTGTTTGAAAAAAAGATACAGTATGTCCATGTTTTTTTGCAATTTGTGAGAGAATATCTATAACAATACCTTCAGTTACTTTTTCATTTTCAACAATAATATAAGGAGGGTAAGCATTTCTACCAATATTAAACTTTATTGTCTCAGCAAAGCTTGGAGCAATGCCAAAGGTTATGATTAAGAGAGTAAGAGTTATTAAATTTATTTTATGTCTTGGAGTTTTCATCACTACTCCTTTTAATTGTTAAATACTACAACTAATCAACATAAGCATTTCTTAAAAGTTTTAGCTAGTCTATTACTCTTAAGAGATACTATGTCTAAAGATAGACTATTGAAAAATATTATAATGCTCAACCAATATACTTCCCCAAACAACAACAAACACTCCAATACTTAAAAATACTATTGTACTTCCAACATCTTTTGCTCGTCCTGCCATAACATGATGGTCTAATGTTACAAGGTCTACTACCCTTTCAATTGCACTGTTAATAGTTTCAGCAATTAACATTCCAAATAAGGTGATAAACATAAGAAGTTTTGTATTTAATGATAAATCAATAAAAAGTAAAAAAGGGAGTAATACAAGAGTAAGTATCAGTTCTATTTTAAAAGATGTTTCATGTTTTAAAATGTCTTTTAAGCCAGATAAGGCATAACTCGTATTTTTGAAAAAATGATATTTGGGTTGGTTTCTCAATTATTTTCCTTTTTAGAATCATTTTTTAATATGTCTAAACTCTCTTTATACACTGAAGTCTCCACATTCATTAAACCCAATATGGTATGAAATAAATTGGCATGAGAATATGTATTATTTGCATTACGCTTTATTTGCTCTATATTTAAACTATATTGTGTGTTTTCCCCAAACCACATAAGAGCTGGAATATGTGTCTGGGTTTTGGGAGCCATAAAATATGGTAGCCCATGAAGATATAAACCTTTTTCACCCAAAGATTCTCCATGATCACTCATATAAATCATAGCAGTTTCATAAGTACTATCATTTAGTTTTAAAAGTTGAATAACTTGTGCTAGAAAATAGTCCGTGTATAACACCGAATTATCATAGGCATTATTGATTTCTTCAACACTACACTTTTCTAGTTGATTGGTTTTACATACAGGTGTAAATTTTTCAAATTCTTTAGGATATCGCTTGTAATATGCAGGTCCATGATTACCCATTTGATGTAATACTATAAAAATATTATCTTTATCACTTTTATTGATATACTCTTGTAAACCAACAAGCATACCAACATCTCTACATTCATTACCCTCACAAATAGTATTTGTTTTTGGTTTTCTAAAATCTTGGTAAGTAACACGTAATGCCACACCTTTAGAGTCAGAGTTATTATCTCTCCATAATACATCAATATTGTCTGTGTGATTTAAAACATCTAAGACATTTTCAGATGAGAGCCCTTTTTTATGAGAATAGGTACTTCTAGAGTATTGTGAAAACATACAAGGCACGGATACAGCAGTAGACGTTCCACAAGAACTAAAGTCACCAAGATTGATGATATTTTCTTGTTCAAGAAGAGGGTTGGTTTGTCTGGTATATCCATTAAGAGAGAAGCGATCCGCTCGTACTGCTTCACCTACAATCATAATACTTAATTTTTTGCTTGTACTATTCTTTACTTTTGCATCTAAACCTAAAGGTTTAATCACAATATTTTGATTTGATATGGTGCTATTTATATATTTTCCCAAAGAATATATTGCATAAGTAGGATTCGTATAAAACCTCAAGGATTTATGTTCTCTAAAAAATGAAGTATAAAACTTAGTAAATATAAATATTAATATACCAATGATAGCCAGAGAAAAAAGTATGGTTTTAATTTTAGACCATAATTCTTTTTGAAAACTAGCATATTCAATATTTAGTTTGTATACTATAAAAGATGGAAGAATTCCAAGTAAGAAAAGATACATTACTAAAGACATACTAAATAAGTCTAAACTCTCATTTAGATTTGTTTGTACCGTATTTTGAATCATGGTATGATCAATTACAATATTGTATGTATCCATAAAATAACTAAATAATGACGAAGATAAAAGTACGCTTATTAAAACAAATTTTGTACTATACTTTGAAGAAACGATAGTAAAAAGGAATACTAAGAAAAAAAACAATACCAAAACAAGTGAAATTAAGAACCCTATATTTTCTACATTTAGGGGATACGTTTTTAAAACATTTTTGAAAAAAAGAATATTATCAAAGGTGGTTATAAAAAATGATACTAATAAAATTAGTGTGATTTGACGAATACGAATAATGTGCTCCTATTTTAATCTATTAAAATAGGATTATACATCATTTCTTTTTAAAAACCACCGTATAAATATAAAGCCAAAGGTATAAATAAAATAGAAACTACGGTACTTAAAAATACAGCCAAACTAGTTTTCTCAGGTTTGGCTTTTAATAATACAGCTAAAGAAACTGAATTTCCAGCAAGTGGTACAATTGAAAACAATATAAGCACTTTATACAAGTCATCGTTTAACAAATGCATAAATGTTTTGTCTACATAAATAAGAGCTAGAATACTTGCAGGCCAAAAGATAAATTTGATAAAAAAAGCTATTCTGATAAATTTAAAATCCAAGTCTTCACTTTTGTTAAAACCTTGTAATCCCATACCAAGCATCATCATTCCTAAAATCCCATAAGCACTTTTAAATTGATCTGAATAAAAAGTGATTTCCTCTGGAAGTCGAATACCCATTAGATTTAGAGTAATACCAATCACAAAAGCATAAAGGATAGGAAGTTTGATGATTTTAATCAAACTTTCCTTTGCCGTAAAGTTACCTTTTGCTGTTACATAAAACCCAGTTGTATTTTCGTATAACAGCGAAGCCAATACTGTAAAAATATAAATATTAGCTAGATTTGTATCAAAAAACAAAAGAGCCAAGGGAATACCAAAATAACCGGTATTTCCAGTTCCCGAACTAAATGCTAAAATATTTCCAGTAGGATCATTCCAATATTTTCCAAAAAGAAAGAGTGTTGCAAAGGCAATAGCTGAACCAAAAATATAAAGTACTATTGGCAAAAAGGCAACACTCGCATTTATTTCAACACTCATGGTTGCAGATAAAACTACTAGGGGGCCAATAATATAGATTAATAGTGATGCAATACTTTCTCTCTGTACTGCTAAATATTTTGTTGACAAAAAACCCAGCAATACATTTAAGTACAGTGGAGAAATTTTAACTAACAATATAAAAAATATATTCATTCTATTTATTCCTTCTTCTTTAAAATAATTGTATTTGTTTATAACTAATAATTAATAGATATAAACACATGATATATCACATAAATGATATTAATATGATATTGTCATTCACCCAAAGTAAAAGCCTTGGCTAACAGCTCGTAAGAGTTTTTCCTATCCTCAAACGAATAGGAAACATTTACAATCATTACCTCATCCACATCATATTCTTTTGCTAAACTCTCAATTTCATTTTTGCACTCATCTGCTGTTCCCAAAACCATTGAATTCATTGTTTTTACATAATATTGTTTATCTTCATAAGATAGGTTGTTTATTGTTTCTACTAAATCTTTTGGATTTTGAAAAGGGTCTCTATAGTTTTTAGTAAATGTTTGGAGTTTCCAAAATACATGAGTACTTGCGATAAATTTTGCTTCTTCTTTTGAAGATGCAACGATACAAGCAACAGCTAAAATTGCCTTTGGTTCTTTTAACACATTAGTAGCTTGAAATGTTCTTTTATATTCTTGGATGATTTGAGGGTTTCTATCATGTGTACCTATAAATAAAGCCAGTACAAAACCTGCACCCAATATCCCTGCAAGTTCTGAGCTCCCTTGTGAAGAACCCAATAAATATACTGGTGGTGCAGAAATACCAGCGGGTGTTAAAGGAACATCGCTAAAAGGATGAGTGGAGGGAAGATTCTGATTTAAATACCCAATTAACTCATAAGCTTTTTCAGGATATTCACTTCGCCCTTGGGTATATAAAGCTCGAGATGTTTCATAACTTGCTCCACTAGCTCGCCCTATTCCCACATCTATTCTATTTTCATATAAGGCTTCCAGAGTATTAAAGGTTTCAGCCACTTTAAATGAATTGTAGTGATTCAACATCACTCCACCACTACCTACTCTAATGGTGCTAGTTTGTGAAGCAACACTATTAATCATTATTTCAGGATTGGAAGATGCATATCCTGGAGTATTGTGGTGTTCGGCTAACCAATACCTATGATAACCCCACTTTTCACATTCTTGTGCCAATTTAATGGTATCAATCAATCCTTCTCTTTCATTTTTCCCATCATGAATAGGAGATTGATCTAAAACACTTAATTTTAATTTATTTTTCATATTTTTACTTTCACTATGTCATACGTATTTATTAAATTTTTAAAAATATATTCTAGCAGAAAATGGATTGCTAGTTTAAATGTGTACTTTTGCTAAAATAAGATAAAAGTTTGTTACAATACAAAAATTAAAGGATTATTTTGATCAGATTGGGTTCTAATTCACAAACACGTGCAGATATTTTAAACAAATTTAAAATTGATTTTATTCAAAATGGTGGTAGTTTTGATGAAGATGCTATCACTACCATTAATCCTAAGTCTTTCGTATATGAAGCCACATGTGGAAAATATGAAGAATTGTATTCTAAATATGGAGTTGAAGACATGCCTCTTTTAGTTGCTGATTCAGTTGTAACTTCACAAGGGCAGCTACTTAGAAAAGCAAAAGATAAAGATGATGCAAGACGTATGTTGGAACTTCAAAGTGGTAGCGAGACTTCAGTTTTATCATGCATGATATACAAGTCAAAAGATAAAGAACTCATTGATATTTCTATTACCACTTATTTGTTTGATAAATTTAAGCAACAAGATATGGATGCTTATATACTAAGTGGTGATTGCATGGGAAAAGCTGGGGCCATTATGGTTGAAGGTTTTTGTAAACCCTATATCAGAAAAGTGACAGGTTATGAAAGTACAGCAATGGGACTTTGTATCGAAAAATTAATTCCTTTTTTATAAAATTTATTTAAAAACTAAAGAGTAAACTATGAAAAACAATATACATTTAAAAGCATTATTAATTACAGCACTGGGTGTTTTACTCATGAGTCTGGAAGCGCTTTTTATTAAACTTACATCTATATCAGCGCTGACTTTTTCATTTTATACTGGTGTGTTTATGTTTATTAGTATTAATGTTATTTTATTCTCAACACAAAAACTAAATTTTGTTAAAACCTATAAAGCAGGACTTTTTCCTATTTTGCTCTGTGGATTTTTATTTGGGACATCAAATATTTTTTTTATCAGTGCCATTAAAACCACTACTGTAGCCAATACTGTTATGATTTTAAGTTCAGCACCATTATTTTCATCGTTGTTTGCATATCTTTTATATAGAGAAAAAAGTACAAAAAATATTTACGTATCCTCATTTTTTATTTTTGTAGGTTTATATATAATTTTTTCATCACAACTGGGTCGTTCTGACATGATAGGAAATTTTTATGCCTTATGTTGTGTTCTATTATTTTCATTGTCATTTGTATTATTAGCAAAATATAAAGATATTAATAGATTTGCAGTAACTTCGCTAGCTGGATTTTTCGTAGCTTTAATTTCTTTTATCTTTGTAAAAGATTTAAATCTTGATACTCAGACTTTATATATACTTTTATTCGCAGGTCTAATTACTACTCCAATTGCGAGAGTTTTCCTGGGAATTGGGACCAAAAGTTTACCAGCGAGTGAAGTAAGTCTTTTAATGATTATTGAAACAATTATGGCACCTATTTGGGTATGGTTATTCTTAGATGAAATTCCAGTAACTACCACGCTCATTGGTGGGTTTTTAATCTTAGTCACGCTTATTCTAAATTCTTTGTATTTGTTAAAGATAAACAGTAAAAAACTCACCCTTTAAAGTGCTTTATTCAGCTAAAACTTCATATTTTATTAAAGGTCAAGGCAAGGTGAAATTTTAAAAACAGAGTGTACGATTAAGTACATGAGTATTTTAAAACTTCACCTTAACGCAGAGATTTATTAAAAGAAGACTTTTTATATTTTTTTTACTAATTGAGAAGGAAGTAGACCTAAATCCTCTTCCACTATCTTCGTATCTCCATGTTCTATAAAAGCATCACCATATTCAAAAGATATTATTTGAACATTTATGTTATTTACACTTACAAATTCTAACAATGCAGATGCTACTCCACCTTTATAAGATGAGTCAGAAAACACATACCATTTGGTATATTTTATTGCCAATTCTTTTAAAAGAGCCTCATCTAAAGGTTTAACAAATCTTAAATCCAAAATTGCCAAATCTTCTTTATGTAATTGTTCGGTTTTAATGGCTCGTGAG
>MAAC01020213.1_pt1 | contig 10716 bp, 6 predicted proteins | sample 1115981 | NCBI WGS metagenome assembly MAAC01 (sample SAMN04961126, study PRJNA320927) | seawater metagenome | isolation source: sample BD02T64 sea water enriched with oil for 64 days | place: USA:Gulf of Mexico | collected 2013-07-27 | reverse complement strand
CGTTCTGGCTCATTCCAAACATCGGGTAATTCTAATTCTCGTGACACTTCAACTAAACGTTCAGCTTTAACATCGTAGTCAAAGGTACCCCCGAAGTAAGTCAGCACGTTCACGAATTTCTTTTAATTTATTTAGGATAGGATTTATTTCAAACATAAGCCTTCGAACATGAGCCTTCAAAAAAGATAAGTCTGCGAAATATATGCACTAGAGGCTTATATTTCAGCTAAAAAATAGTCGGGCATTGTAGCTTATATAGTCGGGCAAATAAACGCTTTTTTAAGGGGGTAAAGCACGACTAAAATTCCGCCTACATTGCAATATGCCAGAGCGAGATTAAAATCCCGCCTACGTAACAACATGCTAGAGCACGCTTTAAATTCCGCCTAGGTGGTAATATGTTTTACCATGAGTTGTACGCTACGTTTACCCCTAAATTCATTAATATCTAAATGATAAGCAAGCTGTACTTTTTCAGCGTTTAGATTTGGCCAAGCTTTAACATCAACATTAAAAGCGATGGCATCAAATATTTGCCCTGCCTTTTGTACCACCAATTTTAAGTGCTTTTCGCCGACAATACGTTGCTGAACAAGGGTAAATTCATCATCAAATAAAGGCTCAGGAAAGCTTTGTCCCCACGGGCCAGCATTTCTTAACTGCTCGGCAAATGCCAGCGTCATATCTTGAGCTAATAATTCACCATCACTAAGCAGTACTGATTGTAAGTGCTCCTTGGTTAACCATTGCTCAGCCACTTCACTGAAAAGTTGCTGAAATTTCTGAAAATCTTGCCCTTTAATTGACAACCCTGCGGCCATGGCATGACCGCCAAATTTTAATATTAAATCAGGGTGTTGGCTAGAGATATGTTCTAACAAGTCACGAATATGTAGGCCAGGAATAGAGCGAGCCGAGCCTTTAATTTCTGTATTTTTTTCATCTTCACTGCCTTTAGCAAAAACGATGCAAGGTCGATGAAATTTTTCTTTTAATCGCCCAGCAACAATGCCAATAACACCTTGATGCCAATCTGGTTGATAAAGGGCAATGGCACTAGGCAAATTATTTTCATCAAAATGCTTTTCATTAAAGTTAAGGGATTTAAGCACTTGCTCTGCTTCAACTTGCATACCCTGCTCTATTTCACGGCGCGCTTTGTTGAGATCGTCTAAATCACGCGCCATAACCCTAGCACTGGCTAAATCAGGGGCAAGTAAACAATTAATACCGTAAGCCATATCATCTAAACGGCCAGCAGCATTAATGCGTGGCCCTAACGCAAAGCCAAAGTCACTGGCGATCAGTTGGCTTTGCTCCCGTTTAGCAATATCAATTAAGGCTTGAATACCAGGGCGAGTTTGCCCAGCGCGAATTCGTTTTAACCCTTGCGCGACTAAAATGCGGTTATTGGCATCCAGCGGCACAACATCGGCCACAGTGCCTAAAGCAACTAAATCAAGTAATTGGGCAATATTAGGCTCAGGTATGGCACGCTTGGTGAAATAGCCTTGTTCTCGACCATGTTTTCTCAGCGCCAGCATCAAATAAAAAGCCACGCCTACGCCCGCAAGCGCTTTACTTTCGAACTGACAGCCATGCTGATTTGGGTTAACAATAGCATCAGCGTTGGGCGTTATTTTACCAGGTAAATGATGATCAGTAACCACTACCTGTAAACCTAGTTCTTTGGCGCGATTAACACCAGCAATACAACTAATACCATTATCTACAGTGACTAAAAGTTGTGCTCCTTGAGCCGCGGCAATATCAACAATTTCAGGCGTTAAGCCATAACCGTATTCAAAGCGGTTCGGCACAATAAAACTGTGGTTGTTACTGCCAAACATGTTCAGCGCTGACATCATCAAAGCGGTACTCGTCGCACCGTCAGCATCAAAATCACCGACAATAACAATAGCGGTGTTATTTTCTATCGCGGAGAGTAAAATTTTACACGCTTGCGTTAAGCCTTTTAATTGAGCGCTATCGGCACTCAGCCCCTGCAAATTAGCAACTTGATGATCTAGCTCTTTTGCCGAAGTAACACCACGGCTAGCATAGATTTGTTTGATCATTGCAGGCAGATCATTGGGTAAATGCTCATCAGCCACTAATTTACGGCGAGATATGGTTATAGTCATCTTTTTGTAGTCATATAATGATAAAAGCTTCGCGAAGTCTAATTATAAGTGTATTTATTCAGCTTAAAATATTTACCACAGAGAGCACCGAGAATAGCAAAATCTCTGTGTAGGCTCGAAGAGCCCTCTGTGAAGCATCGCGGCTCGGTGGTGAATAGTTACTTATAATTTTTTTAATAATTGCTCTAATTTCGCGGGTGGTTGATAACCTGGTACCATCATGCCGTTAGATAACACAATGGCAGGGGTACCGTTTACCCCAACCTGACGGCCGAAATCAAATTCACCTTCAATAGGCTTATCACAAATACGATAAGCAATACTTTGGCTATTTTTAGCCGAAGTCATCGCCGCTTTAGGATCATCAGCACACCATATTGAACGTAAATCTTTAAAGCCTTGGCTATAATCACCTGCTCTGTCTTTTATGCCTGAACGCGGATAAGCTAAATAACGAAAGGTTATGCCACGGGCATTATAATCGGCCATTTGTTTATGCATTTTACGGCAATAACCACAAGTGATATCGGTAAAAGCAGTCACGACATACTTTTCATCTTTCGCTTTAAAAACAATCATGTCGTCTTTAAACTTTTCTAAGCCTTCTAAACGCATGTTAGCCAAACTTTGTTCTGCTAAGTCAGTCACTTCTGTCACTAAGCTGTAAACTTTACCTTGAATAAAATAATCACCATTATAACTCGCATAAAACAAGCCTTGGTTAGTGATAAGTAACGCTATGCCAGGTACAGGTGTCGCTTCAACTTTTTCAACCTCTATACCCAATTTGCCTTTAATTTTAGCTTTTAAAAATTCTGCATTTAACTGCGTAGGATCTTGCTGTGCTGGTTTTGCTATGCCACTTGGCACCGATGAACTCTTGGCCACAGCTGGCTCATTGATTGAAAAAAACACACTTGCCGCAACAATAGCTAAGCCACCAACAATTAATACTTTCTTAAACATACTTAACTTTCCTAGATTATTTTCTTGGTTGCAAAAGTAGACCGATTTAATGGTGATGAAATTACAGCCGTAATGACAAGTTTGCAAGGATAAAATGAATTACATTGAATTGTACTAAATGCTTTTGCTAAAATCGCCCTCAAATATGTTTCCAATCATTATAATCAGGAATTTCCATGAAAATCGGCTTATTTTACGGCTCTACCACTTGTTACACCGAGATAGCGGCAGAAAAAATTCAAACGACCATTGGCGCAGACCTCATTGAGCTACACAATATTAAAGATGAGCCTTTAAGCCATTGCCTTGCTTATGATTTTATTATTTTTGGTATTTCAACGTGGGATTATGGCGAATTACAAGAAGATTGGGAGTCATGCTGGCAAGACATCGCCAACCTTGACCTGTCAGGAAAAACCATTGCTTTATATGGCATGGGCGACCAAATAGGCTATAGCGAGTGGTTTCAAGATGCATTAGGTATGTTGCATGAGCAGGTAATAGTGCAAGGCGCACAATTAATAGGCTACTGGCCGAATAAAGGCTATGAATTTTCAGCCTCAAAAGCACTTAACGAAAATAAAAGTAATTTCGTTGGTTTATCACTTGATGAAGACAATCAATATCAATTAAGTGAGCAACGCATTGAACAATGGTGCGAGCAAATATTAGTTGAATATAGTGCATTATAGCTTTAATAAGAAAAAGTAACTTTCAAGATAAAAGCTACAAGTTAGTAAAAAAAAACACTATAATTGCCACAATATTGATATTCCCCAACTTTAGTGAAACCCCTCTATGTTTGAGCAATTTGATCTCGACTCTGAATTATTAGCCGCTGTTAAAGAGCTAGGCTACAAAAAACCAACGTCTATTCAAGAGTTGGTTATTCCACAAGCTATGACAGGTAAAGACGTGTTGGCTTCAGCGCCAACAGGTACGGGTAAAACAGCAGCCTTTTTATTGCCTATTGCCCAGCATTTATTAGATTACCCACGCACACAGCCAGGTTTCCCTAGAGTATTAATTTTAACGCCAACCCGCGAATTAGCCATTCAAATAGGCGAAGACAGTGAAAAACTCAGCCAATTAACAAAAATTAAAACTGGCGTGATCACCGGTGGCGTAAACTATGGTAGCCACAATAATATTCTTAACAGCACCACAGATATTCTTGTTGCGACCCCCGGTCGATTATTAGAATACATTGAAAACGAACAATTCGATGCTCGTGAAATTGAAATTTTAGTGCTTGATGAAGCGGATCGCATGCTTGATTTAGGCTTTCGCGAAACCATTAACCGTATTGTCGGTGAAGCTCGCTGGCGCAAACAAACTATGTTGTTTTCGGCCACATTAGAAGGCGCTGGTGTTACTCGTTTTGCAAAAGACGTACTTACCGAGCCTGCTTTTTTAGAGTCGAGTCCATCTCGCAAAGAAAAAGCTAAAATTCACCAATGGCTACACCTTGCTGATAGCGCGCCACATAAACTTAATTTACTGGTAAATATTCTTAACCAAGCAGGTGTTGAACGCACCGTGGTATTTGCCAACAAGCGTGAAACCGTGCAGTATTTATCAGGTAAATTGTACGCAGAAGAATTACCTTGTGTTTGGCTTGAAGGAAAAATGCCTCAAGACAAACGTAACAGAGCCATTGAACGTTTTAAAAATGGCGAAGTCAAGGTACTCGTTGCCACTGATGTTGCTGCTCGAGGTTTAGATATTGACGGCATTAGTCATGTTATTAACTTTGATATGCCACGTACAGTGGATATTCATATTCACCGCATTGGTCGTACAGGCAGAGCTGGCGCTAAAGGCACAGCAATATCTTTAGTTGAAGCTCATGATATGGGCGTCATTGGAAAAATTGAGCGCTATCAAAACGAACGCCTTCAGCGCCGGGTAATTGATGAACTTCGCCCTCAAAACAAAGAGGCTCGCGTCGCCAACAAAAAAGCAAAAATAAAACTGACCACCGCTCAGAAAAAAGCTAAAGCCAAAAAACAAGCAAATAAAAAAACTAAGAAAGCGAAAAAATAACGTTTAACCTATCCCTTACTTAAGCCTAAACGTTTAAAAATAACGCTTAAAATAAGCGCTTAGAAAACGTCTTAAAAATAGTCACTTGCCAATAACAAGTGGCTATTTTTTTCTCTGATTTTTACAAATCAAAAACCTCAACTACACTAAAGCCTGAGTATTCTTTTTTTGAAAAGAAGGTTATCGTGAAGTTCAAACTTTCAGACAATAGATATATCCCCAAAAGCAGGCCATAAAACGATAAGAAGATGATAAATAAACAATAAGCATCGATAATAAAATCGAAAACCAATCGACAATAAAATTCTATGGCAAATATAACTAATATAACAACAAGCACCAAAAAATCATCACTGCAGCATAAACTTATGCTGTGGTTTTTAGTGCTAACCCTACTGCCTTTAATAGTGATCTCAACATTAAGCTATTTGCAAAGCAGAGAAAATTTAATTTCTCTTGCCACTCACGAACTAACGCTTTCAGCCCAAGAAACCAAGCGCTTTATTGATAACTGGTTTGAATACCGCATAAAAGATATTACTAACCAAGCACAAAACAACGCCACAGCGAAGAGTATAGAGGAACTTACTAAAAATTATCAGGCATCTAAAAAACCACTAAAAGATTTTATTGACAGTTACCAATGGGTCAAGCAGGTAGATTCAGTGCACGCTGAACTACTTAACATGCTGCGTAATTATGATTATATCCATAACATATTTTTAATTGATAACACTGCCAATGTTTTATTTAGCCTAACCCAAGAAAGTGATTTAGGCACCAACTTACGCTCAGGTGAATATAAAAACACTAACTTTGCTGAAGCTGTGCTATCTAGCTTAAAAACAGGTGAAACTATACTTTCAAAAATAGAGCGTTATGCCCCTTCTAACAATTTACTTTCTACCTTTATCAGCTCTCCCATAATCAACGAACGGGGTGATTTAGTTGGTATTATGGTGATACAAGTGAAGCTTGATTCAATATATAAGTTGATGGAAAAAAAGCAAAAAAACACCGATAACCTAACCCATTTCATTATTGACGAAAATGGTGTTCTACTTTCTCCTTTAGAAAAAAACTGGCAATCAGTATTAGATAAAAATATTGCTTTACCTGCTTTTAACGCATGGCAAAAACACATAACAATGGATAACAATGGTAATAAAATAATTGAATATAAAAGCATCCATAATGAAAATGTGATTGGTATGTTTCAAGAAATTAGTATTGCTAATACCAATTGGATACTCATTAGCCAAACCCCGCTAAGAAAAGTATTAGCCGATGCCAATAGATTAGCAACAACCACATTCTTATTAGTTGTTTTTTCTACGTTTTTAATAACGGTTATTATCATTTTTTTAAGTAGGAGTATCACCAAACCTTTAATAAAGTTAGCCAATGCCAGTTTACGCGTGGCATCAGGAGAAACAAAATTACAAGTAGAGCAACATTCTAACGATGAAATTGGCCAATTAACCGCTGCATTTAACTACATGATAGAAAAACGCAACTTACACCATAATGAACTTGAAAAAAGCAACTTACTAGTACAACAAAATGCCAATAAACTATCCTTAGTTATTAACAATACTGGTGTTGGTTTTTGGGATTGGGACTTAAGTACGGGTTTAGTCGACTGCAACCCTAGTTGGTATGACATAACTGGTTACTCTGTTGACATGTTGGCCCCATTTACCGTGGAAAAATTTGGCACATTATTACACCCTGATGATGCAGCTAATGTGATGACATTGTTAGAGCAACATTTAGCCGATGAAACGATAAAATATGATATTGAATTTAGAATAAAACACCAACAAGGCCATTGGCTATGGTTACACGATAGCGGCAAGGTGGTCACTTATGATCAACAAGGTAAGCCTAGTCGTGTTATTGGCACCATAGTAGATATTAGCGAACACAAACAACAAAGCTTAGTAGAGGAATATAACCATCTAACAACACAAGCAAAATTAGCTGTTAGTAAAATATTAAACCAAGCCTTACCACTACAAGAGCGATTTAACTTAGCAATAGATGAATGCTTTAAAATGAAGAACTTACTTTTACTTGATAAAGGTGGGGTTTTCTTACTTGATAAAGATAAATCAACACTCAACCTTTGCAATTTACGAGGTGAATTTAGTGATGACTTCATCAACGATGAGCAAAGTATTGCCTTAGGTTGTTGCCTATGTGGAAAATCAGCACAAAGTGGTGAGATTATTATCAGCGATAATTGCTTTACTGACCATAGACATGAAAATAGCTGGCCAGACATGACCGCCCATGGTCATTATATTGTGCCACTAGTGCACAACAGTGATGAAGAAAAAACAGTGGTTGGCGTACTATTTTTATACACTCAGATCAATCCTGATAATAATGAAGAAGTGATCAGGTTACTAACCGAAATAGGTTCACTTTTCACTACCGCTATAGTGCAAGAGCAAGCTAAAACACTGTTAAAACAAGCGAGAAAAGATGCCGAGCAAAGCAGTCAGCTAAAAAGCGAGTTTTTAGCTAGCATGAGCCATGAAATTCGCACTCCCATGAATGGTGTGCTGGGCATGCTAGGCTTATTACTCAACTCAGATCTTAGCCTTGAGCAACAGCACAAAGCTAAATTGGCTCAGTCGAGTGCCGAATCACTACTAACCTTGATTAACGATATTTTAGATTTTTCTAAAGTTGAAGCAGGCAAAATTGAGTTAGAATACTGCGACTTTGATTTACGCGGTATGCTAGGAGATTTTGCTGAGTCTATGGCATTAAAGGCGCAAGAAAAAGGCTTAGAAATAATATTAGATACCACCCGCGTAGAGCAATCTATGGTCAAGGGCGATCAAGGTCGTATTCGCCAAATACTCACTAACTTGGTTGGTAATGCTATTAAATTTACCGAACAAGGCGAAATAGCAATTAGAGTGGGTGCGGTACCTGCTGGGCAAACTAAAATATTGCTACTTTGCTCTATTCAAGACAGTGGCATTGGTATTCCCCAAGATAAAATTGCCAATCTCTTTGATAGTTTTTCTCAAGTGGATGCCTCTACAACGCGTAAATATGGCGGCACTGGCTTAGGGTTAGCTATTACTAAAAAACTATGCCATTTAATGGATGGAGATATTAATGTTACCAGCAACAATGGCGCAGGAAGTACCTTCGAATTTAGCATAGTCATTGAGTCCAGCCAGCAATCACAACGCGTTATGCCTAGCATTGATATTAGCAAACTCACTATTTTAATTGTTGATGATAACACCACTAATTTAGCCGTATTGCGTGGCCAATTAGAACATTGGGGGGCGCACGTCACACAAGCAAATAATGGTTTACAAGCGATCGAGCTTTGCCAACAAAAAATAACTAATGAAGAGCTATTGTTCGACATTGCTTTTTTAGATATGCAAATGCCAGCAATGGACGGCGCTGAATTAGGGACAAAAATTCGAGCCAATAAAGCCTTTGATAGCATAAAAATGGTTATGATGACCTCTATCTCTCAAGGTAATGAGGTAAGTTACTTTATTGATATTGGCTTTAATGCTTATTTTCCAAAACCCGCGACAACCTCAGATTTATTTAATGCCTTAGCCGTAGTATTAGATAATGATGAACAATCATTACCACCTCATTTAGTAACGCATGATTACTTGCAAACCTTCATTCCTCAAAAAGTTGAGCTAGCCCAAATAAGTGATACAGAAAAACCAACACAATGGCCTGAAAATTATAAAATTTTATTGGTAGAAGACAACCGAATCAATCAACAGGTTGCTTTAGGGTTATTAGCAAAACTTAACTTAACAGCTGATATTGCTGCTAATGGTTTACTGGCCATTGATGCCTTAAAAAACTCAGTGGCTGAGCGCCCTTACACGTTAGTGTTAATGGATTGCCAAATGCCAGAAATGGATGGTTACCAAGCCAGCAAAGAAATTCGCAACGGCTGTGCAGGTGAATTATTTAAAAATATACCTATTATTGCCATGACAGCTCATGCCATGGAAGGTGACAAACAAAAATGTCTTGATGCGGGTATGACTGACTACTTGGCAAAACCCATAGAGCCAAAGTTACTGACAAAAAAATTAACTCATTATATTAACATGAATACCAGCAGCAATTATAGAAATAGTATTTCAACTACACGAGTTAAGCATTACCAAGAAGCAGACAGCAGCCATATTATTGAGGTTAGAAATGAGCCTACAACCTCACCTGAAACTGATTTGGTTTGGGATAAAAGTGCCTGCTTAAAAAGAGTCAGTAATAACCAAGCATTACTGAAAAGTTTAATTAGCCTTTTTATCGAAGATACACCAACAATGATCAATGCGCTAACGGCATTAATAACCGAGCTTTTAACTCAAAAAATCAAGCTAAAAAAAGCAGTGAGCCAAATATTGCTTGAAAAAATTTATCAAGACTCTCACAGTATCAAAGGCGTTGCGGGCAACTTAAGCGGCATAAAACTACAACGTATAGCTAGAGAACTAGAATTAGCCGCCAAAAGTGCTAACTTAGCCGAAATACAAAAAATTCAGCCTGAATTAATTAACAGCCACCAAGCCTTAATGCGACAGTTAAAAGACTTTGTTGAGATCACTGTTGATTGAATAAGCATTCATGTTTTTCGATTAAAAAGTTAGACTTTATATCAAAAGCCAGTTTACACTGTTAGCATAACTGTTTTTCATACAACTAAAATGACCAACAAAAATAATAAAAATAAGTTCACTAATACCTTTATAAGTTATCAAAACACCATTCGTGGTTTTATTAGCCGTATTGTAAAGCCTGATGATATTGATGATATTGTGCAAGAAACGTTTGTTCGTAGTTATGAGGCTAATCTTAAGCAAGAAATTAAGTACGCCCGCAGTTATATGCTTAAAACAGCCAAAAACCTCGCCTTTAACCATAATGCCAAGTGGGATAATAAATTCAACGATTCTATAGAGGATTTTGTTGAGCCACCTGTCGAGTTAACTAGCGCAACTTTTGAGGATGATTATGAATCAAAAGAACGATTTTTATCTTTTTGTCGAGCTACTGATCAACTTTCAGGCTCGGTACGCAAGTGTTTCATTTTAAAAAAGGTCTATGGTTTAAGCCAAAAAGAAATAGCACAATATTTACAGTTGAGCGAAAGCACCGTTGAAAAGCATGTAGCGAAAGGACTATTAAAAAGTGTACAATACATGCAAAAGATGAACTATAACACCGAGCAAGGCTCTAAAGTTCAACTAAATAAAGCAAAAGCGCAATCATCGAATGGGTAATAAGTTGAATGCAACAACTTGTTGCGTAAATGAGTAAGTACATGAATAAGCAAACCAATAATGTCAGCCAGTTCCACTCTAAAGAACAAATTCAAGAACAAGCTTGTCTTTGGATAAGTCGTATGGATCGAGGCTTAAGCCCAAATGAACAACAAGACATAGTGACTTGGTGTAATCAAAATACCAGCCATCATAGCACTTTGCTTGAAATGGCCGCCTATTGGGATGATATTTCTGTACTCAATGAATTAAGTGGCTTATTCCCT
>MAAC01018227.1_pt1 | contig 10720 bp, 8 predicted proteins | sample 1115981 | NCBI WGS metagenome assembly MAAC01 (sample SAMN04961126, study PRJNA320927) | seawater metagenome | isolation source: sample BD02T64 sea water enriched with oil for 64 days | place: USA:Gulf of Mexico | collected 2013-07-27 | reverse complement strand
ATATCAACCGACTTTAATATTTCTATAGCGCGTAAGGTAATATCGCTTAAGTTCCCTATTGGGGTAGCGACAATGTAGAGGTTACCAGGATTCATAAGTTAGTCGTCATTGTGAGTTTGTCGTCAGGTTTCTTCGAGGGAAGCAACTTTTTCCTATTATATCAGTCTATAATAGGATGCTTCATCTTGGGCAAGCTGATTGCCCCCTAACTTCTAGTATTTTTGGGTAGATTGTACAGATATGCCAAAACGAGTCGCGCGTTTTATTCTTTTTTTCACTACATCACTATTCGTTGGATTTGGACTAAGTGGCTGTGGTGACCCCTCGGTACGCATCAACGACTCCAGCCGCCATAGCGAAAAACTCACCCCAATTGCTTCTTTGTTGGCCCAGGCGCAACAGATAGAGACACCGGCCTCAGAAAAACTGCTACTACAAGCAGTTCGTTTGTTGCGACAAGATGGCAAAATAACCGAAGCCTCTAATATATTAACAACCATTGATAGCACTTATTTACCCGTTCAGCTCCAGGCAGATTTTATTATTGAAACGGCTTTTCAAGCGCTTTACAACCTCGACCCTGAGTTAGCGGTATCAATTTTAACAACCGACAGGATGAACTTCACCAACATCATCAACAAGCTCGACACCAAACAATCCATAGAATCCAGCTTACTAAGGGCCATCGCATGGGAGCATTCAGGCAATTTTCTAGCGGCCGCAAGAGAGCGTATATTTATTGCGCCGATACTCCCTAGTGAATACGATATTAGCAGTGAAAACGACACCAACACTCTCAACTCCCCCATCAACACCAATACAGCAAAAACACCTCAAGACCTTATTCACAATTCACTAACGCTAGAAAAATCCCGATCGCGTAACACCCAACAAATTTGGCTAAACCTCACTACGTTGGATGCAGAAGAGCTGCGACCTCTATCCTTATCAGCTATTTTTGATGAAACCAAGGGGTGGTTTCAACTCGCATGGTTATTTCGAGCCTACCAAGACAATCTAGATTCTCAGATAAATGCATTAAACCATTGGTTAACACAATATCCAGGGCACCCAGCGGCGTCCCCACTACCCGAAAGCCTAGCAATATTATCTCAGCTAGTTCAACAGCGCCCTAACAAGATAGCGTTATTACTTCCACAAAAAGGCCCCTACCTTCCCGCATCACGAGCCATTCAAAATGGCTTTCTGGCAGCGCATTATACTGATACAGAGAGTACTGATACCAATAACACACTCATTAAAACAAACCTTACCGACCCACTTCATACGTCACTGCAAATTCGCGTATATGACAGCAGCAATACCGATACCTTTATAAAAACATATCAACAAGCGGTTCTTGACGGGGCAGAATTGATTATCGGAGCACTACAAAAAGAAAACGTCAAAGCCTTACAGCACTACTCTATATACAACGAATCTCACCCTGAAAAAGGCGGACTCCCTGTCCCCACCATCGCATTAAACAGGGGTGCTAACGACATACAAAGTCCTTCCAACCTTTTTCAATTTGGCTTATCTCCAGATGACGAAGCACGCCAAGTCGCCACTCACGCCTTAGAATATGAATATAAAAATGCAGCGGTACTCTACCCAGATACCCCTTGGGGCGAAAGAGTATTCAACGCTTTTAATGAACAATGGACCCAGCTCGGTGGCAACACCACCGCTAGTGCCACTTTCGATAATAAAGGCAACTACTCCTCAGCCATAAAACAAATGCTAATGATTCAACAAAGCCAAAGCCGAGCCAACCAGCTTAAGCGCATGCTAGGCATTTCATTTGAATTCCAACCGAGAAGACGGCAGGACATCGACTTTGTATTTATTTTGGCATCCCCCAAGCAAGCTCGGCAAATAAAACCCCTGCTCGACTTCCACTATGCAGCCGATATTCCTGTATATGCCACATCCCACATATACAGTGGAAAACCGAAGGCATCAAAAGATAGAGACATTAATGGTGTGGAGTTTTGCGACATACCCTGGCTATTAACAACACCAACAGAAACTCAACAGAACCTTAATCAAGCATGGCCCAATGCCGCCTCACGCTATCGTAGGCTTAATGCGCTGGGGGTTGATGCCTACCGACTACATGCCCGCATTCAGTTGCTCACAGGGGTTCCCGGCGCTCGATTCTTCGGAGCAACAGGTGTTCTTTCACTGTCACCAGAAAACCTAATCCTCCGGGAATTAAATTGGGCAAAAATCAAAAAGGGCACGCCTCGGGCAGTACCAAAACATGAAGCAGACCCTCTTAAAGATAAACCACAAGGAAGTGATGATGAGAAGCAATGGAACCAACAACAATGGAGAACCCAGCCTTTGCAACAGCAGCCCCAAAACGCAAATTGGCAACCAAGCAGAACAACAAGCCAAGACATATTTAGAGCATCAAGGGCTGCTCTTTAGAGAGCGCAATTTTTTGGAAAAAACAGGGGAAATCGATCTCATCATGCATGACGGCGACACTCTGGTATTTGTAGAAGTAAGGTTCCGTCGAAAACTTGGCTACGGCTCTGCCATCGATAGCGTGACCTACAGCAAACAAAAGAAACTGATTAAAACAGCGCAACTTTATATGCTTAAGCGCTTCAAAACCGTAGAAATTCCCTGCCGTTTCGACGTAGTAGGCATTGACTACTGCCCCAAGCAGAAGACAAGAGAAACAACCTGGATAAGGAATGCGTTTTAAGTTTACAATATGGTTTGTTACCCTTAATCCCTACTTAGCCAATGCGGCACCAAGCAATAGAACGAAACAACAGCATTAAACAATAACGCCATACAAATGAAAGAGACCCAACCATGACATTAGAAGATCGTGTTCTTGAATTATTCGACGCTAGCATCGAAGCTAAAACACAAGCTCGTGATGTTATCCCTTCCGCCATTGTCGCTGCTGGTGAAGCAATGGTACAAAGCCTACTAAATAACGGTAAAATATTAACCTGTGGTAACGGAGGCTCTGCAGGTGACGCACAACATTTTTCGTCTGAAATGCTAAACCGTTTCGAAAGAGAGCGCCCAGCACTGCCTGCTATCGCTCTTTCTACGGATACATCTACACTAACATCCATCGCTAACGACTACAGTTACAACGAAATATTCTCTAAGCAAATACGCGCCTTAGGACTCCCTGGTGACGTACTCTTAGCGGTAACTACAAGTGGTAATTCATCAAACATTCTGCAAGCCGTACAGGCCGCACACGACCGAGAAGTAAGAGTTGTTGCACTTACCGGCAAAGATGGTGGTGATGTAACAAACTTACTACATGCCGACGATGTCGAGATCAGAGTACCTTCCAACTCCACCGCTCGTATACAAGAAGTCCATTTGCTATGCATTCACGCACTATGCGACTTAATTGACGGCCAACTATTTGGCATTGAATAATGACAAGGGTTAAGAAAACAATGAATAGAACATCAAGCCGAAGTCGGCGGTTAAACCTGTTGTTAAAACCATTATTAATATGCAGCTTATTTTTCGCATCACAATGGCTTTCAGGGTGTGCCTCAATACTCTCGGCCTCTTCAGGATCTGAGCAAATTGATGAAGATCCGGGGACTCGCACTTTTGGGTCTTATATTGAAGACGAAAGTATTGAAACTAAAATCCTCGCAAATTTGTACAACGCGGACATTGGCTACAAAGAGGGTAATGTTAGCGCTATTTCCTACAACGGGATTGTTTTAGTTGTAGGCCAGATAAAGTCGCAACAATTACTTGAAGGCGCCTCATCTATTGCTCAAAAGGTCAGAGCAGTCAGAAAAGTTCACAATGAACTCACTGTCGCCGGCCCCGTATCTTATATGGCAGGAGTAAATGATGGCTGGCTTACCACAAAAATCAAAAACCAAATGTTATTTACCACTGACTTTCCTTCAGGTCGAGTTAAAGTTGTCACTGAAAACGGTACAGTTTACCTTATGGGCTTACTAACACAAAAAGAAGCAGCCGATGCCGTTGCCATCACCCGTTTAATTTATGGCGTACAGAAAATCGTTAAAATTGTCGAGTATCTCAACTAGCACACACGCATTAGCACCTCCGTATCGGTTGTAGCGCACAAGCTCCCTTAAGCAAGCCTATGACCGATACAACTACAACCTTACCTTCTTTAAATCCACCTCTTCAAATACCCCTTCCGCCGTAATTCTGCTGCCCCACACTTGATGACTAGCTTGATGATCCGACACATGAAAACTTAATGGCTGCCCCACACCTAGCTCTACCGACGAAAATGACTCCAACGCACCGACGACGTCATCCATTGTGAAATATCGCCCCACCCGCTGCAAAGCTTTGCAAAATAATGCCGCGACTATATACCCTTCAAGTGAGACAAAACCAGGTTCCTCATTGGGAAAGAAGCGAGAAAAGTCCTCTCTATACTGCAACACCCCAGACGCATAAGAGTCGTACATTGGTACAACCTGCGTCACCAATATATTTTCACCGATCCCCCCACCAATCTCCTGAAAAGTTTCAGCTAGAGCTCGCGCACCAACAAAAGACACATTCCCGAGCGCCCCCAAGAAACCCTGCTCACGCATCAACCGTGTAAATGCCGCACTAGCCGAATACGTACTAACGAGTACCACCGCATCAAGCGAATCAATCTTGTCATCAAACTGATGCGCTGCCGTTTCAACCTGAACGGTATTCCGCTCATAACCCGCCGTAATTATATTCTCTCTTGCGACACCATAATCTTGCAACGCATCAACCACACCAGATAAACCGTCCCTACCGTAACTGTCATTTTGATAAAACACCCCAATCCTTTCTGGCCGCAACTTCTTCACCTTTACAAAATAATGGATCATTGCTGCAGTTTCTTCAGCATAACTTGCTCGATAATTAAAAACATAACGATCAGGGGGATCCTTTCTCAGCACTTCAGCTCCCGAGAGCGTTCCCATAACCAACATACGTTCCCTCAACGCTATCGGTAAAATAGCACGCGCTGTAGGGGTGCCGACATTACCCAACAGAGAAAACACACCCGACTCTTTATCTGTAAAAACTGTCATATTTTCTATAGCGACACCTGGCTCATAACCATCATTTAACGCATTCAACTCCAGCGCCCTGCCATGGATCCCACCATTTGCATTCACGCGATGAAAATACGCCTCCACCCCCAATCGCATCGCCCTACCTAATTCTTTTGCCCCTCCCTGAAATGCCGCAGACATACCTATCGTAACCTGATGCGGCATCACCCCCCTCGGGGCTTCCTCGCCCATAACATCTCGAACCCAAAAATCACTCACATGATATCGCCACGGGGTATACGCGCCCACACCAAGCCCCACCACCAAGACCATAAATAACAGCATATAAATTCGCTTGGTTGACGTTTTTGCCGCCTTTGCTGTTGGCGCTGCTTGCGTTTCAACACGCTGATTCTCGTAACTTCGCCCATCCAAGCTAGACTGTACCAAACTTGAAGATTGCACCTGCTGTTTACCCGCTTTTTGTAACTGAGTAAGCGTCATCGGCTGCACCATTCCAGGTGTTGGTAATGACCCAGAATCTTGTGTCAACCCACCAACTTCTGCAGCCACAACCGAAACCCGCAACCCAATGCGAGAAAAGACCGTCTTAAATCGTTGTGCATCCTTTTTATTAAGGCTTTTACGAATCACAATATTTTTTGAGGTTTCAATAAGTTGCTGCGCTTGGCTTTCAGACATTTTCAATACCCGTTGCAGCTCTATTTTCACATTTTCCTCTATGGCTCCATCTAACAACCCACCATTAGACATCACATTCCAGCTTGATGAGTTCCTTACTTCTCCATCACCCTCGCCATCAATAACAACTTTTTCAAACTGCTTTGAATGATCCAACAACGCTTGCCAAAAGGCCTTTACGTCGGCATAACGCACCTCCCTGTCCACAGCCATTGCTTGATCAATAACGGGTTGCAACGACAACACCAAAGCGTCCGTTATCGACATATCTAATAATTTAGGTACGTCACCCGATAATTGTTTAGCCATAATCGATTCATGACTAGCCCCCGAAAAAGGGCGTTTCCCCGACAACACAAAAAACAATAATGCCCCCAATGCGTATACATCTGCGCGAGGATCAACAGGAACTCCCTTAATCTGCTCAGGTGAAAGATAACCTGGCGTACCCATCACCATGCCCAATTTAGTATGTTTAAGGTCCTCTTCACCCAAAGGTTTACTAATACCAAAATCCAAAACCTTCACAAGCGTGTCGCCACCCGTGACCTGCACAACCATAATATTGTTCGGTTTTAAATCTCGATGAACGACATCCAACTTATGTGCCGCATGTATACCCGCACACACCTGCTCCATCAACCACACAACATTACCAACTGGCAAAGAGCCTTCGCTCTCAACAACATCTCCCAATGTCACGCCATCCAGTAACTCCATGGCAATAAAGACAATACCATCATCTGTTCTCCCAAAATCAAATACACTAACCACAGACGGGTGATTGATTTGGCTATTTATTCTTGCTTCCCGCAAAAACAATTGAATAAAGTCCTCGTCATCAAAGCCTGGCCGCAAAACTTTAACAACCACCTTACGCCCCAGGCTTATCTGCTCAGCGACAAAGACCAAACTCATGCCACCATCAGCCAACTGGCGCTCAATCCTATATGCTCCATTCAATTCTCGACCGACTAAGGTCTCCTGCTCACCGCGTTGATTGACTTGTCCTAACCCCGCCATAACAATCTCATAATTTCAAAAAGTTTAAAGACAATTGCAACGCAACCGTTAAGATTACAGTATAGGTGAATATGCTCGCGCCATAGAAGCAGCCCCCCTAACAAAAGCTAGGCATAAAAAAACCCCTGATTCCTCAGAGGTTTTTTTATGCCTAGCTTTTGTTATTTGACCACTTTCAGGCTCGGCCGACCAACAATCGAAGGCTTGCTCGCGACATCCCCGCCAGCATCCTCACCAGGGCCAGGTGGAGGTTCAATTTCCCCCGCCTCAAAAAACATACCCTTACCATTTTCTTTGGCATATATTGCTAGCAAAGCACCAATAGGTAAATAGATTTCCCTAGACCGGCCACCAAAACGAGCCGAGAATTGCACGTACTCGTTATCCATATGCAAATGCCGAATCGCCGAAGGTGTTAAATTTAATACGATTTTGCCATCATCAACAAACTCCGTCGGCACTGCAACTTTCGGATAATTTGCATCAACTAATAAATAAGGTGTGCAATTATTATCGACAATCCACTCGTACAAAGCCCGCACAAAATAAGGCCTCGTTGGAGACATCGCCTCTTCAGTGATATCCGTCATTACTCCCCCTACTCACCCCATTGTACAACTAAGCAAATCGCACAGTCATGCTAACGTCAAACAGTCATGTTAGCACCAAACGGCAATCCCATTTGGCACTAACAAGCAACAAGATCAATGGCCGTGTTGCATATCACTTTCTAAGTCAGACAAGGCCGCCTTAAATGACTCACGCTCAAACAAGCGATCCATATAAGCCATTAAATTAGGTGTCTTGGCTCGATCCATTTCAATGCCCATTACAGGAAGGCGCCATAAAATAGGAGCCATACAGCAATCCACTAACGTGTATTCTTCGCTCATGAAATAAGGCATCTCAGAGAAAATCGGATCGATAGCGGTTAAGCTTTCTTTGAATTTTTCTTTAGCCTTGTCTGATTCAGCTGGATCTGCCGATGGATCAAGAGCCAATGCAACCAGTGGAGCCCAGTCACGCTCAATTCTGTATAACCAAAGTCTACTTCTCGCTCTTTCAACTGGATAAACAGGTAACAATGGAGGATGCGGAAAACGCTCATCCAAATATTCCATCATCACATTGGGTTCATACAGTGTCAGTTCACGATCAACCAACGTTGGCAATTCATTGTAAGGATTCAAACTTGCCAAATCCTCCGGCTTACTCGCCAAGTCCACGTCAAGAATATCAACGGTAACCCCTTTTTCGGCCAAAACTATACGCACTCGATGGCTATAGTGATCATTGCCATCAGAATAAAATATCATCGAAGAACGTTTTGCAACCACACCCATGAAGTCACTCCCTAGAGTTTACGGTTAGAATTTAACTACTAAAAATCAAACAAAAAAACATAAACATAACGACAAAAAGGGTACCCCAAACAGGCACCCTTTTTATCGTTATGTTCTATAACTAAGCACGTCATTAACCTTCAAGATCAATGAACATCCTTCCAATACTCTCTGTTCAGCATGTAAACAAAGAACAGCAGTACAAACAAGAATGCAATAACCTTATAACCAAGGCTTTCACGCGTCGCACGAATTGGCTCCGCCATGTAAACCATGTAATTGGTCAAGTCGGCCATATTGGTTTTAAACTCCTTCTCACCCAAGCTGTCTTGCATAGTCTGCAAAACATGAGGCATACCAACGTCTTTAAATACGTGGTTGTTAACACCCCAAGGTCGAGACTCATCAGCATAAAAGGTCGTCAAATAAGAATAAACCCAATCAGCCCCACGCACACGAGCCTGTAATGACAAATCAGGAGGCGCCGTACCAAACCATTTTTTGGCCAAATCTTGAGGGATAGCAGATACCATCACATCACCAATCTTACCGCCAGTGAATACAAGATTCTCCATCATGATATCAGCAGGAATTTCCAAATCATCAGAAACCCGCTCATAACGCATGAAATTCGCCGAATGACAGCCCTGACAGTTATTAACGAAAAGCTGCGCGCCTTTTTGCAACGATGCTTTATCGTCCATATTAATCGGAGCAGTAACAATATGCTCATTTTTACCTGATGAAGCCTGCACCAACATTGGCAAACTCATAGCAACTAACAATACTATTAACTTTTTCATCAGTGCGACCCCGTTACCCGTTCTGGAACTGGTTTAGTTGCTTCCCTTGATGTCCAGAAAGGCATACCAATAAAGAAGGCAAAGTAAAGTACCGTAGCAATTTGACCAACCGTACTATACGTAATAAAGGATAAACCAAATGCATGATCACCAGGGTTCTTAACACCACAAATACCCAAAACGATAAATGTAACCGCAAAAACCGCTAAAGCAAACTTGCTGAAAAAGCCTTTATAGCGAATAGATTTCACTGGGCTACGATCTAACCAAGGCAGCACAAACAATATCGCCACAGAGACTCCAAAGCCAATAACACCCATCAATTTGTCAGGTATCGCCCTTAGCACCGCATAGAACGGTGTGAAGTACCACACAGGCGCAATATGGTCAGGTGTCTTTAACGGGTTGGCTGGCTCAAAGTTAGGTTTCTCTAGGAAGTAACCCCCACCTTCAGGGAAGAAGAACAGTACGATACAGAAAACAATCAAGAAAACGACGATACCAACAAGATCATGTACCGTGTAATAAGGGTGGAAAGGTATTCCATCCAAAGGCTTTCCGTTTTCGTCTTTCTTAGCTTTAATGTCAATTCCATCAGGGTTATTTGACCCTACTTCGTGCAAAGCAATGATATGCAATACAACCAAGGCCAATAAGATGATTGGGAATGCAACAACATGCAGTGCGAAAAAGCGATTCAGGGTAATCCCAGAGATCAAATAATCCCCACGAATCCATTCCATTAACGCATCACCAACATAGGGTATCGCTCCTGGTAGCGAAATAATTACCTGCGCCCCCCAGTAAGACATTTGCCCCCATGGAAGCAAGTAGCCCATAAAGGCCTCTGCCATAAGGACAAAAAATATTAGCATACCAAACACCCACACAAGCTCGCGAGGCTGTCGATACGAGCCATATAACAATGCTCGAAACATATGCAGATATACAACAACAAAGAAAGCTGACGCCCCTGTTGAATGCATATAACGTAACAACCAACCATAGTCGACATCACGCATAATGTTCATTTCTACCGAAGCGAACGCGCCTTCGCCAGAAGGGTTATACATCATGGTCAACCAAACACCTGTCAATAGCTGGTTTACCAACACAACCATAGACAGGACACCGAAGAAATACCAAAAGTTAAAGTTCTTAGGAGCATAATATTTGCTCATATGATCTTCGAACATTTTGGTGGCTGGGAAGCGATCATCAACCCATGTCATCATATTTTGAAACATGCTCATTATGCAGCCTCTCCGTCTTCACCAATCTTTATTACTGTATCTGAGATGTAATAATAGGGAGGCACATCAAGGTTTGTTGGCGCAGGAACCCCTTGAAATACGCGTCCAGACAAGTCAAATTTTGAACCATGACAAGGACAGAAAAAACCACCCATCCACTCATCGCCACCCAAATCTGCTGCACCCACATCAGGGCGATACAGAGGGGAACAACCAAGGTGCGTACAGATACCAACAAGCACTACAATCTCAGAATGCCCTTCGATAGAGCGCCCTTGGTTTTTAGTGTATACAGGCTGGTTACTATTTTCCGAGCCAGGGTCACGCAAGCTACCCTCAACATCCGTCAACGTTTTCATTGACTCAGGGGTACGGCGCACAATCCATACAGGCTTGCCCCGCCACTCAACCGTCATTTTTTGACCTGGTTCCAACTTACTAAAATCCGCGACTACAGGTGCACCTGCCGACTTTGCTTTTGCGCTAGGACTCCACGATTTTACAAATGGAACCGCTAGACCTACCGCGCCAGCAGCGCCTACCGCTGAAGTAGCACCAATCCAAAA
>MAAC01011236.1_pt1 | contig 10720 bp, 12 predicted proteins | sample 1115981 | NCBI WGS metagenome assembly MAAC01 (sample SAMN04961126, study PRJNA320927) | seawater metagenome | isolation source: sample BD02T64 sea water enriched with oil for 64 days | place: USA:Gulf of Mexico | collected 2013-07-27 | reverse complement strand
CCAGTAAAAGTGCTTGTGTTGCCTCCATTGTCCTAAATATTTACCACAAACCTAGGTTAAATATATTAAAACAGCAAATAACACAAGTTTTATTTATTTAAATAAACATATTTGTTTATATTTGAAATATATTTTTGTGTAATATGATGTTTAATAAAGCTCTTTTCTGAAATGAATCACTTTGATACTTCAAATATAAACCATTTTAAATACTCAACAGAGGTCTTGGAATTCCATGTATTAGGTGGTATTACCACCTTTGGACTAGACCGTATGCGAGTAACCTTAAAGGTCAATAGGGTTGAAGATGAATTTCATGCACTGCGTAATAGTATTGATTTGTATAATGCCAATGCAGTAGAGAAGTTTGTTAGAAAACTAGCTGAGTTTTTAGAAGTTGGGACGGGTGTCGTCCGCAAGGCATTACAGGAATTAATTCAAAGACTTGAAAATTACCGATTGGAACTCTTAGACCAAGTAGAAAACGAAGAAGCAGAAGAATTTCTATTATCAAAAAAAGAGAAGCGTTCAGCTTTGGGTTTTCTAAAGTCCCAAGACCTTTTAGAGAAGACAAACAAGCTAATAGGAAAATCTGGGATCATCGGAGAAGAGAATAATCGCTTGTTAATGTATTTGATTTTCACTTCTCGTAAAATGGAGAATCCACTCAATTGTATTTCTTTTGGAAACAGCGGATCTGGAAAAACTCACCTCCAATCAAAAGTATCAGAATTAATCCCCGAAGAAGAGAGGTTAAGTCTTACTAGTTTATCTGCCAATTCATTTTACTATTTTAAAAGAAATGAATTGAAGAATAAACTGATATTGATTGAAGATTTAGATGGCGCAGAAGAAGTATTATATCCACTTCGAGAACTACAAACCAAAAAGAAAATTACCAAGTCTGTTGTTCAGAAAGGAATTGGTGGACAAGGAAAAACAAAGAACTTAACAGTTGAAGGTCCGATATCAGTTGCAGGATGCACCACGCAAGAAAGTGTCTATGAAGATAATTCTAATAGGAGTTTCCTGCTGCATATTGATGAAAGCGAAGAACAAGACGAACGTATTATGGCTTTTCAACGAAAAGCATCCGCAGGTAATGTAAATATTGAAGAGCAATTATCAGCAGCGGAGCTTCTCCGTAATGTGCAAAGATGTTTACAAACAGTTACTGTCCGTAACCCTTATGCTGAATATTTGATACTCCCAAAATCAGTATTCAAGCCAAGGAGAAGTAATGCACATTATCTACAATTCATTGAAGCCATTACATTTTACTGTCAGCATCAGAGACAGAAGCAATATGATATCCATACAGGAGAAGAGTATATAGAAACGAGTATCGAAGATATTAGACAAGCCAATAGACTTATCAAATCAATCTTACTTCGTAAGTCAGATAATTTGAATGGAGCAACACGAAATTACCTTGAACGCCTCAAGGCGTATTTGACAGATAAGGAGGAAACAGTTTTTACTAATCAACAAATCAGAAAAGAATTGAGAATTGCCGAGAGTACATTACGCAGATACCATCACTTGTTATTACAAGAAGGATATATCAAGAAGCGTAATGATATCAACAGCAGTTCTTTTTCTTATGAAATTGTGGATGTAGATGAATACAAAAACCTAGAAGCAACGATTAATAATGCATTGGATGAATGTTTGCAAATTCTTCAAAAGAAAGCCAGTTAGCTCGTTGCATTCGAGTAAGCTAAATTGCCTCACTGGGCTCCAGTGTGCCACTGGTTCGCCACTTGCATAATGGCGAGGGTAACGTTCTGATAATTAAATAGTAACATCTGACTCGTCACGGAAATTGAAACATAAGGAAGGTGAAAAATAAAAATGAAGAAATTACCACTAAAAAGCACGACATTTATTACACTTATAGATAGTTATAAGAACTGGCTAGATGTACTTGGTTACGCTTCATCTACCGTTTACAACCTACCAAATCATCTAAAAGAGTTTTTCCATTATCTAGAGTGCAACGGGTACACGGATATCAGCAAAATCACTACCCAAATTGTAAAAGAATATTATAATGATTTATCACAACGCAGTAACCAAAGACGAGGTGGTTCACTCAGCAAAGCATTCTTAAACAAACACCAACAAGCATTAAAGTTATTTCTAAAGTATTTAAAAGAACATAAATCTAATATCAAATTTGGTGTTCATTTAAAAGGCGAAAAAACCAGCTACCAAGAAAACAAAATCATTCTGACTCAAGAAGAGGTTAAAGAGTTATTTGAAGCATGCAGTGTTTCTCACATGGCAACTCATTTTCAAATACGTGATAAAGCAATATTGGTTTTGTTATACAGCTGTGGACTACGCCGAAATGAAGCAGTACATGTTAACACTGAAGACATCCTATTTGAAAAGCAACGTATTTATGTCAGAAAAGGAAAGAACTATAAGGAACGGTTTGTTCCCGTTAACAAATACAACCTAGGACTGTTAGAAGAATATGTATGATGCATTATTACTTTCTAGTTTAGGAAAACGTCTGAGTGACTTAACACTTGCGAATCGCTTAAAAGAAATTATCACAGCAACAGAAAATGAAGTCATCCAAGAAAAGCATATTACACTACATACACTTCGTCATAGTATTGCAACTCATTTAATGCAGAACAAAGTTCCAATCAAATCAATCAGTACTTTTTTAGGTCATACTTCACTGGAGAGTACACAGATATATGTGCATTTAGTTAAAGAACAAGAAGCTCAATTACAAGATGACCTATAACGAATATTTAAAGAGGGAAGATTATGCTAAAACGACTATCGTTTCTTATTTACGTTATCAATCTTTTTTCACAGACTGGTGCGAAAGAAAAAGTTATACTATTGAAAGTATTGATTACAAATCTTGTTTAGAATACATCAAAAAACTTCAGCAAGTTAAAAATGGAAAACGAGTAACACAATCTACGATTATACATCAAGTAGGTGCTTTAAAAATCTATTTTAATTATCTGATAGATGAGGAGCAACGATTTGATAACCCAATAGAGAACATCAACATAAGAGGAGTAAAAAGAACGTTGAATCATAGCTTATTGGAGCCAGAAGAATTGGAAGATTTGTATTACAGTTATAAAACAGAAAGAATTGAATTTCCAAGTAGTCCATCAGTGGCTATGAGAAACAAAGTTATTACTGGTTTTATGGTGTATCAAGGTTTAAATACAACAGCACTAAAATCTTTAATAGTAGACAATATTCATTTAGAAAAGGGAACTATCTATATTCCAAGTACTCGAAAAACTAATAGCCGAACCTTAGAGCTAAAATCATGGCAAATTCTTCCTTTAGTGCAGTATTTAGAGAAACATAGGGAAATACTCCAAGAAGAACTTAAAAACCACACACAAGCCTTGTTTCCGCTCAATTCGGGTAGATTTGATATCATTACACTTCACTTATTTAAAAGATTGAAACGAATCAATCATAAAGTAACCAATGCAAAGCAAATTAGAGCTTCAGTTGTTACGAATTGGCTTAAGATGTATAATATTCGAGAAGTCCAGGATATGACTGGGCATCGTTATATTTCTTCCACAGAACGTTACGTTCAAGATGACCTTGAAAATCTGCATGAGATGATTGAGAGCTTGCATCCTATTTCTTAGTTATTTAGAGGTCTAATGAGGGTGAAATTCCCGTACTGGTGTTTATGAGTTTCTTCTATAACTAGGAATTGATTTGCGATATCTTTAGGAATACTATTAGTCCATGAAGAAAGAACAGTAATTGCTTTTTCGTACTCAATGTCATTTGGTTCATAATAGATTTTTTCTTCTTCAATAAGAGGTCTATCAGTATTTATTTTTATTTCAATAGGGTATTTATTACCAAATAGCTCTAAGAATTTTTTCGACACTCCTTTACCTTTAATTCCATCTTTATTCCAAATTATAGTAATACATGGAGTTAAATTAAGTTTATTCAATCTTATTGCAGCAGTAGTAATAGAGACATTAAAATAGTCTTTTATATGAAGAATAGTTTCAAAACTAAGATTGTCAAAACTGTCATAACATTCGGAAAATAGAGTTCTCGGCATTAGTAGTGAAGCTGCAAATTGATTTGCCTCTCTTTCAACTATTTTTTTTTCAGGTGTGTACATTCTTCCTCCAGAAAAAGCATAGGATTTACCCTTTCTTATATTGTTCCTATGTTTTGGAATAAAATAGTGCCCCAATTCGTGAGCGTAAGTATATCTGGCAAATGGATAATTTAAATCAGATAGATTATTTTTATTTAGAAGTACAAGGAATTTATTTCCCACAAATACAGTATTTCCATGAAACAGTTTGTCGTAAGGTTCAAAGAAAGTACGCAGACCCACACGTTTTGCAATTTCATGTGGGTCAACTGGTACTGTAGTACTGTATTTAGCTAACACTTTTTCTGAAAGCTCTTCTATTTCTTCTATATTTATTTCTTCTTCAATCAAAATCTAGTAATTTATTTTAGCCACTTGCCATCTTTAAAATCTTCTTTAATTTTTTCAACAATATACTCAGGTAAAACATCAGTATTATCTCCTCTTGCTGCCATTCCTTCAATTTCGTTAATCTCGTTTGGTAATGCTTCATTATTCACGGCACTATCAAATAAAGCCCCAGCATCCATCAAAGAATTTGGCAATTCAACTTTAGTATTTCCAAACATTCTAACGTACTTGTCTATTTCCTCCTGAGACCTAGGTACTTTATAGCCGTAATGCTTTAAGGCATCAAAAATCTGTCTTTCTAGTAATTTTTCAGAATTTGGAATTTGCTCTCTCGTATCCATAATGTTTAATTTTAATCTAATCGTTTATTTTCAAGTTAATTAATTCTAAATGACCCTATAATTTTTCTTTAATCTTGGTCATTAACCTACCCCTACATTTTATGATGGAGTTTCTTTGCACTTTATATTTGTCTGTTAATTCGCTCATTCTTTCAGGTGGTAAATTCCAATTATCTCTTTCATCAAACCATCCTGAATCCAAATATGTACCCAATACTTCTGCTTCCATATCACTCATTTTTATTTGTCTCATGGCAAGATCTATTAACTTATATCTCTCCTGGTTTTCTTTTGATAATTTTCTGGGTTCTTCGTTTTTACCTATAATGTATTTATGTTCAATAGCATCTTGTGTTTCATCCTCAAACCTTATCAAATAGGGTCTTCTACTAGCTTTTTTTATACATTCATCATTGAAAGTGTTTTCAATGATGCGATAAATCCAACTTCTAACATGAAACACAATTTCATTTGTAGGAATATTAGTTTTAGGCTTAAAAGATAATGATCCTTTAATTATTTTATTTATGACTATTTGGCTTAAATCTTTTGCTTCAGCCTTAACATCATGCATTTGTGGTGTATCCATAACAAATGAATAACATGAATTGTAAATGAAACTAGAATGGTTTTCATAAAACTTAATAAATGCTTCTCTTGCAAAAGGGTTGTGTTCATCCTGAAAAGACTCAATCAAGTCATAGTCAGTTGGAATTTTCTTTACTTTCATTTTCACTGTTTTTTATTTAGTTTAAGAAACTTATCACTTAAACTTGTTTTGCCATACTATTAATACGACAGGTGGTGACATGATAAATTTAATAATATAAAATAAATATAAAAAGAATATTCTTAGGAATGAGTGTCATCACTATTCGTATCTATTGTGAACAATAAAATTATTACATCATGAACACAGAAATCGATATTGAAGAATTCGCAAAGAACAACAAGCCGGTGCCAAAAGGCAAGAAGTACAAAATTAAAGTAGACAGAACTAAGCATGTGACTGACCAAGAGTGTATGACTGGAAAAGAAATACTTGCTTTAGCAGGAAAGACTCCACATACTCGTTACCAATTAAACCAAAGAATAAAAGGTTCAGTTAAAAAGGTCGGGTATGATGAAAAAGTAGATTTTACTACTCCTGGAATTGAACGATTCATGACACTTCCATTGGATCAAACAGAAGGGTAATGAGAAGAGAGTTCCTTTTGCCAGAAGAAGATATGGACTACCTTGAAAGCTACCACAGTAATTGGGAAACTATTATTGTGGCAGCTCAAAGGTGGCTAATATTAGAAAAATATCCAGTGTCTGAAGGATATAATGTAAAAGAAGTAAAGCTAGCCTTGAGAATTGATTCAGGCTATCCAAATTCGCAAATAGATATGGTGTATTTCTATCCGCATTTAAATAGAGTTGATAGCAAGCCTATTAATGCACTAGCAAATCAACCTATTGAGAATATTACTTTTCAAAGATGGTCTAGGCATAGAACATCAATAAATCCATGGAGACCTGGGTTAGATAACTTACAATCACATTTAATGCTAGTAGATAACTGGCTAAAAAGAGAATTTACATTACGATGAAATACCATTTAAAAATTTTAACAGAACATTTTAATAGTCTTAAAGAGCATCTCTTTCCAGGTGACGGTCTAGAAGCAGTATCAGTATTGATTTGTGGAAGAGCTAACAAAGGAAGCTCTTTTTTAGTACATAAAGTAATCCATATTCCATATAATCAATGTGAAAGAGAACCAGATTTAATTAATTGGTCTACAACACTTATAGCAGACTTGCTTCCAAATCTTGTAAAAAAGAATCTAGCTATTTTTAAAATTCACAGTCACCCTGGGGGATATAATCAGTTCTCAGAAACAGACAACCGATCAGACCTTGACTTTTTTGACAGTATATATGGATGGTATGACAATGAAAATCTACACGGTAGTTTGGTGATGTTACCTAATGATATAATCTTCGGAAGAATTGTGACACCAGAATTACAGTTTGAATCTATTGATAAAATATCGATTGTTGGAAGAACTCTAACTATCTTAGAAGAGAATAATTCTGATTTTGATAAAGAGCTAAACTTAAGAAACTCCCAAACATTGGGTGAGGGAACTCAGAATTTACTTAAAAACTTAACTGTGGGAGTTGTTGGCTGCTCTGGAACAGGCAGCCCAGTGATAGAACAGCTTGCTAGGTTAGGAGTTGGCAGATTAGTTTTAGTTGACCCAGATAAAATTGAGTTTAAGAATCTCAATAGAATTATAAATTCAAAGAAGACTGATGCAGAACAAGGTAGGTTAAAAGTTGATGTTTTGAAAGAATCTATTTCTGAAATGGGGTTTTCAACAGAGGTCCATACGTATGCTACTAATTTGTATGATGATATGAAAGCTATAGAAAAACTTAACACCTGTGATTTCATTTTTGGATGTGTTGATAGTATAGATGGAAGGCATCTTCTGAATACCATATCTAGTTTTTATTTGATTCCATATATAGATGTAGGTATAAAGATACTAAGTGACAAACAAGGAGGGATAGATCAAATTTGCGGAACAATACATTACTTAACTCCTGGACAATCTTCATTGCAAACAAGAGGCGTATATACTCATGAAATGTTGCGCGCTGCTAATATGCTACGAAGTGACTCCGATGAATATAAAAGGCAACAGAAATCTGGTTATATAGTTGATGTCGATGTGGAAGCTCCAGCTGTAATAAGTATCAATATGTATGCTTCTAGCCTTGCTGTAAATGAATTTTTATCAAGAGTTCATGAAATAAAAGTAGATGATGTGTCAGGGTTTGATATTATTCGATTTAGTTTAACTGATTACTACTTGATGAATGAAAGGTCGAGTGATCAAGTAGACTTGTTTTTAATTAAAAATATTGGAAGAGGTGATATGTCTCCACTTCTTAATATGCCTGAATTTAGTCATGTGGAAAAGAATTAACTCATATTTTCGATATCGTTTTTTCAAAACGTACAGCTTCTTAAAATGTGATGATGCACCAGAGAAGTTAACTAATTTTACTATATACTTGGTGGATGATTGGTCTATAGTTTTCAAGTGTCCATGTGGATGTAATAATAATATTCACTTAAACACTTTATCAGAAGCTTCACCGAGTTGGTCTTATAAAATTAAAAGTAAGAAGGTAAATATATCTCCATCAATTAACAGAGTTAAAGGTTGTGGAAGTCACTTTTGGGTGAGGAAAGGAAAAATTTATTGGTGTTAGCAATATGTCTTTTGTATTGACACCTTTATAATAGGAGTAGTTATTTTTATTTCAAATATGGGAAGCCGTAAGAAAAACAAATAACTTATAATTAAGTTTGAAAAAACTAATTTAATAAAAAAAATATGGCTTTATATAGAATTTCAGGAGTTTGGAAGAACTCAAATAATGTAATTACTGATTATGCATTTCATACTGTCAATGAAGGGAGTACATCTAGAGCAGTTAAGAAGACGAAGGCTGAGGCAGTACGTCTTTTAGAAGTGTCAAGTAATAGAGCAACAACTTGGATATGGAATTACACAATCGCACGATGGAATACTGGTGAAGATGTGTCTGTAGTAAACGGTAGGCATGGGAAATATTTAAGGTCAAGCCCTGATAAAACATTAACAGATAATTTAGCTCACCTAATTGATTTTGATTGGATAAATCCTTAGTAATTAAAAAAAATGAGGGCTTTTGGTATGTGTTAAATTTTTTAAAAAAAGAATTGGTGGCTGTTGATGGTTTTTAATTCTATGAGTTATCTTTTCATAATCTTATGAAGTTAACTGTAAAAATAAATGTATTTTTATGATTAAAATTGTCAGTAAGCAAAAATGAATTAAACTTCTTGTGTACAAGAGTTGATGTAATTTATGAAGTGGTTATGAACATAGAGTTTTGGATTAGCTTCATTATTAAATATTTTATTAATGAATTACTAAAACATAATAATATGAAAAAACTAATAAGCGTAATTTGTGGAGTGGGTGCTATAGTGTGGAGCCTAGAAAATTGTGATTCATAGAACAGATTATTTACATCAACTTATCAAGATTATAGCATGGGGGTTCGATTCCCCCGCTCCACTCCTTTAAAGTTAATAATACTTTTTATTTTTTTTAAAAATAACCTAACTTTGATTATTATCACAATTGAATAGAGTAACATGCTAGAAAAACAAAATATTGAATGGAAAGAATCTTGGAAAGATGAATATTTAAAATGGATTTCTGGATTTGCTAATGCAGATGGAGGAAAGTTATATATTGGAGTAGATGATGCAGGAAAGGTAATAGGTGTTCCTAAACATCAAAAACTACTTGTTGATTTACCAAATAAAATTTCATCTAAACTTGGTGTTTATTGTGATGTTAATCATCACAATAAAGAAGGAAAAGATTTTGTGGAAATTATAACTAAGTCATATAGTAATGCTATTTCATATGGTGGAAAATATTACTATAGGACAGGAAGTACCAATCAAGAGTTAATAGGTAATGAATTGACAGAATTTCTATTAAAAAAGTTAGGGAAAACTTGGGATGATGTAATAGAACCAAATGCTAATACTTCTGATATTAATATTGACACTATTAAACGTTTTAAAACTTTGGTTGCTGGAAGTGGAAGATTACCAGCTCTTGAATCTGAAACAGATATTAATTTAGTCCTTAATAATTTAAGACTTACCGAAAATGGAGGATTAAAAAGAGCAGCAATTTTATTATTTGGGAATGATCCTCGAAAATTTTATATTAGTTCTTTTGTGAAAATCGGGAAATTTGGTGAATCAAATGCTGATCTGCAATCGCAAGAAACTATTGAAGGAAATCTTTTTGAATTAGTTGAAAAAACAATAGATATATTAAATACTAAGTATTTTGCGAGAACTATTGTCTATCACGAAGCTCAAAGAATCGAAATTCCAGAATATCCTTTTGATGCTATAAGAGAAACTTTACTTAATGCTTTAGTCCATAGAGTCTATGAGGCAACCCCAATTCAAATTAGTATTTATTCAGATAGGATTACTTTTTGGAATCAAGGTGTTTTGCCTGAGCAATTAACTTTTGATGACCTTAAAACAAAACACGCTTCTTTTCCCAAGAACCCAGTAATAGCAGATGTTTTTTTCAAAGCTGGATTTATAGAATCTTGGGGAAGAGGAACAATAAAAATCATTGAAGAATGTCTTTTAGCAGGCATGCCTGAACCTAAAATTGAAGAACTAAATAAAGGTTTTTCTGTAACTCTTTTTAAAGATATTTATACAGAAAATTATTTGTCTGATTTAAAAATAAATGAAAGACAAAAAACAGCTATTAAATCCTTGAAAAAATCTCACTTTATAACTAATAGCGAATATCGAGCTTTATTTGATATAACGGATAGAACTGCCTTAAGAGATATTGAAGAACTTATAAAAATGTCAATATTCAAAAAAGAAGGAGATGGAAGATCTACTAAATACGTACTAGATATTAAAGGGTATAAACCGTAAGTTTAAAAAGTAATGTCGGGAATGGTGTCGGAAATAATTACTTGTTTATTAGGGTTTTCCGTAAATAAACTAAAAATAATGTCGGGAATAATTATGGGTTTCCATAATGAAAAATTAAAGCCTTAAGCCTTACTTCTCATACTTTTGCTAAAGCAAAAGTATGAGAAGTAAGGCAGACGTCCTAAAAAAATATTAAATATTTAGGTTAATATGACACAAAGAATTATTTTAGTATTGGAATAGAAGTTCATTGAAATAACCCACTTGCAAAAGTTGAGGTACTGGCAGAAAAAGAGCAAAAGCCCATAAAAAAGAGGCTACACTATTATCCTTTTGGTTTGAAACATAAAGGGTATAATAA
>MAAC01008301.1_pt1 | contig 10736 bp, 14 predicted proteins | sample 1115981 | NCBI WGS metagenome assembly MAAC01 (sample SAMN04961126, study PRJNA320927) | seawater metagenome | isolation source: sample BD02T64 sea water enriched with oil for 64 days | place: USA:Gulf of Mexico | collected 2013-07-27 | reverse complement strand
TGGTTTTGACCGGGGCTGACCTTCGATTCAAAACCGCGACCGTCGATGGTCAGGGCAAAGGTGCCCTGGGTTTCCTCACAGGCGCGCACGCAGCGCGAGCAGACGATGCACTTCGAGGGGTCGAAGGTGAAATAGGGGTTGGACTGGTCTTTTTCCGCACGTCGCGCAGGCCCACTTCACCGGCGGTGTCCTGCAATTCGCAGTTGCCGTTGGTGGGGCAGGTGAGGCAGTCGAGGGGGTGATCGGAGATATACAGCTCCATCACATTGCGGCGCAGATCGGCAACCTTGTCGGTCTGCGTGTTGACCACCATGCCGTTTTCCGCCGGCGTGGTGCACGAGGCCGGGTAGCCCTTGCGGCCCTCAATTTCGACCATGCACATGCGGCATGAGCCATAGACTTCGAGGCTGTCGGTGGCGCAGAGCTTGGGCACTTTAATGCCGGCCTCTGCAGCGGCGCGCATCACCGAGGTGCCCTCGGGCACGGTAATGCTCTCGCCGTCGATGTTCAGGGTCACGGTTTCGGTCGCTAGACTGGCGGGCGTACCGTAGTCTTTTTCGGGTTCGTAAAATTCCAGCATGTCTCGTTCCTCTTGTGGAGCCAGTTAGCGCGTGTTTATTAAGCCGCTCTAGCCGCCAAAGTCTTCAGGGAAATGTTTGATGGCGCTGCGCACGGGGAAGGGGGTAAGACCACCCATGGCACACAGCGAGCCAAATTCCATCGTTTCACAGAGGTCTTCCAATAAGATTAGATTATCGTCGCGCTGCTTGCCGTCACTGTCGCGAATCTTGTCGATTACCTCGACACCGCGCGTCGAACCCACCCGACAGGGGGTGCACTTACCGCAGGATTCGACCACACAGAACTCCATGGCAAAGCGCGCTTGCTCGAGCATGTCGGCAGTCTCGTCAAACACCACCACACCACCGTGGCCAAGCATGGCACTGGCGGCGCCAAAACTTTCGTAGTCGAGGCTAATATCGAGTGCCGAATCGGGTAAATAGGCACCGAGGGGGCCGCCAACCTGTACGGCTTTAATCGCCTTGCCGCTGAGCGTGCCGCCGCCGAAGTCTTCGAGTAGGTTGCGCAAGCTGCTACCAAAGGCCAGTTCGACAATGCCACCGCGTTTGATATTACCGGCCAGCTGCATCGGCAGTGTGCCGGTGGAGCGGCCAACGCCAAGGTTTTTGTAGTGTTCGGCACCCTTTTCGAAAATGCTGGATACCGAGGCCAGGGTCAGTACGTTGTTGATCACCGTGGGCTGACCAAAGAGGCCAACGATGGCGGGCAGAGGAGGTTTTGAACGCACGCACCGGCACCGAGGCGCACCTCTAAATCAAAGTGCTTGCCACTGCCGGCAATGTTGTCGCCCAAATAGCCCGCCGCGTAGGCATTGGCCAGTACGGTTTTTAATACGACATGGGCCTTGGGATATTCCGAGCGCAAATAGATATAGCCCTGGGTAGCACCGACGGCGAGGCCGGCGATGGTCATGCCCTCGATTAATTGCAGGGGATCGGCTTCCATCAATAGGCGGTCGGCAAAGGTGCCGGAGTCGCCCTCGTCGGCGTTGCAGACGATGTACTTCTGCTGGGGCGGGGTATCGTGCACGGTTTGCCACTTAATACCGGCGGGGAAGGCCGCGCCGCCGCGACCGCGGAGGCCGGACTCTTTCACCTCATCGACAATGGCTTGGGGCTGCATGGCCAGTGCGCGCTCAAGGCCGGCATAGCCGCCGTGGGCCTTGTAGTCGTCGACACTGAGGGGGTCGATAATACCGGCGCGGATAAAGTTGACCCGCTCCTGGTTTTTCAAATAGGGGATGTCTTCGGTCGGGCCTAGTGCCAGATCACTATTTTTTCCTTCGTAAAAACCGGCGTCGAAGAGGGCGCCAACATCGGCGGCCTCAACCGGGCCATAGGCAACTCGACCCTGTTTAGTTTGTACTTCAACGAGGGTTTCAAGCCAGAATATACCGCGCGAACCGTTGCGGACTATTTGCAGGTCGATATTGCGTTGGCTGGCCTCGGCGCTAATGGCCTCGGCTACCTTATCGGCACCCAGAGCGCAGGCGGTGGTGTCGCGGGGTACGTAAACAGTAATCATCACTTGGTCTCCCCTTCCTTCATTTTCAGAGCACTAATCAGGGCATCGAAGCGTTCGGGGGTGACGCGAGCGTGCACCTCATCACCAATTTGCACCGAGGGCCCGCAGGCGCAGTTGCCCAGGCAGTAGACTGGCTCCAGGCTAATGGCACCATCGGCCGTGGTGTTGCCGAGTTCGGTGGCCAATGTCGTGGTGGCGTGTTGCTCAAGCTCGCGAGCGCCGACAGACTGACAGGCCTCGGCGCGGCAAATTTGCACCGTGTGCTGGCCCATCGGCTCGCTGTGAAAGTGGTGGTAAAAACTGATCACACCGTGCACCTCGGCCCGCGACAGGCTCAGAGCGGTGGCGATGGCGGGCACGGTCTCGGCGGGCACATAGCCCGCCGTGTGCTGAATGTCGTGGAGAATGGGCAGCAGGGCACCGGGTAGTTCCTGGTGCTCGGCGATGATGGCGTCAATCGCGGCAGTGTCGAATGCTGGGGTCATGGCTCAACTCCCGTAGAGTTTTGTTGCGTTGGGACTGCGGGCGTGAAGGCCTTGGTGCAAGTACAAAGGCCCCACTTGGCGCGGTCAGGTAGAAAATAAAGGCGGAAATTATAAAGCAAAGTGAAGATGATTTCCCGCAGTTCGCTCATGTTAACGATGAGTAAGTTCGTCCTACCATAGTCACTTGAGATTAAGGCTTAGGATATAAGGCAGCGCTAGCGGCAATAGCCCTTGTCCGCCCCAGACGGCTTGCTATGATCGCCATCATGGACTGGAAAATATTTTTCACAATTTTTGCGACGGTGTTAATCGCCGAGTTGGGCGATAAAACCCAGTTGGCAACACTGCTCTTTGCCGCTGACAAAGAGGTCAATAAGCTCACGGTATTTTTTGCAGCGTCGCTGGCGCTGGTTGTCGCCTCGGCCATCGGTGTTTTGGCGGGGAGCGTTTTAGCGGCCCATATCAGCGAAAAGGCGCTGGCCTATATCGCAGGTGCGGGCTTTATGTTGATTGGCGCTTACACCCTGTATCAGGCATAACGTGAAAAACAATTTAGCAAGGCGTTCGGTTTAGATTTAAGATCTGGAGCTTAAGGCAGCAAGGGATTTTCGATAGCGGGAGGCACCGGCAATGAAGGATCAAGTGAAATTTTGGCAGGGTCACGATGATTGGCGCGAGGCAGAGCGGGCCTGGGACGCGCGGGCAGAAAAGCTCGCGGCCAATACACCCCTAAAAACCTTTAAAAAGAACCCCCGTCTGCCCGGTATTCGCGCCAAGACGCGTAAAAATTTAGCGTGGAAAACCCTCTCCTACCTCCATCATCACGACTACAGCGGCAAGTTGGGTAGCTACTTTTGGCAGCGGCCCCTAAAGCACGGCCTGGGTTTGCTCACGGCGCTACTTAAACGACACAGTTATCGGCGCGATGGCGATTTCTTTCTCTATGGTTTGAAAAACCTGGCGGAGTTCGAAGTCCAGCTCGATGCCCCCGATACCGTCCTCGTGGTCGGCTTTTCCTACTGCCACAAACCCTTTGAATGTCCAGCGGGGCGCTTTACCGACGCCTGTAGTCACGATGCTAGCGACCCCGTGTGTGGCCAGTGCTTTATCGGCAAGTGCGTACACAGCCTGCCCGACACCCAGGTGGTGCCGCTATTTATCACCACGGTGCACTACATCGGTGAAAAAATGATTGAGGCACGGAACAACTGGCCGGAGCACCAGGTTGTCTTCATGGTCACGGCCTGTGAGTTAACCCTGGAAATGTTTGGCACCATGGGTGTCGCCGTCGACCTGCGCGGTATTGGTGTGCGCCTCGACGGCCAAATCTGCAACACCATGAAAGCCTTTGAAGCCTCTGAAATAGGTATTAAGCCCGGTATGGCGATTGTTGAGGATGAAACGCAGAGCCGGATGATGGCGCTGTTTCGACAGTTTTCAGCGGTAAGTCGAGAGGGCTTGCCAGCTTGCTCTTCGGGTGCAGGAAGCACAAATGCCGATAACATTATTGCTAGTGATGCAGGCAATCGGTGAGTTGATTGTGCCTTGGGTTAGCGTGTTGTCTGGGGAGGCGCTCGGGTGGGACGCTGGTTTATTTGTGGTGGAGGAATTAAGGGTAGCGTCCCCTTAATTTGTTCAATCATGCCTTTTGATCCCTCGACTTAAGGTAGCGTAATGAACGCGAAAACGACCTGAAATCTCATTCATAGTGTCATCACTCGTTCCACAGGCTTCTCCCCGCTCAACTTAACAACAGGTCGATAAAACCTACAGCCTGCGAGGTGTTTAGACAGGTGCGCAATGTGCCGCACACCGTGGAAGTGGGTGGACAGTCAGTCGCTGTATCCGTAACCTTGGGCGGCCTTCAGCGGGACGCCCATCTCGATACCAGCCAAGCCGGCCGGATCAGGCAAACAAATACTAATCTCTTGCTTGGCTTGCCAGGCAAATGGGCACTATCACAGGAGACAAGCATGTCCGGATTTGACAAAGTAGTCGGCAGCTATGCAGAAGCTATGGCCGGCCTGCAAGACAATATGACCGTCATCGCCGGTGGTTTCGGCCTCTGCGGTATACCCGAAAATCTCATCAAGGAGATCAAGCGCAAGGGCACTCGCGGCCTGACAGTTGTTTCGAACAACTGTGGTACTGACGAGTACGGCCTTGGGGTGCTGCTGGTCGATAAGCAGATCCGCAAAATGGTGGCGTCTTACGTGGGTGAGAATGCCCTATTTGAAGCGCAGATGATGAGCGGCGAGCTGGAAGTGGAACTGACGCCACAAGGTACGCTGGCAGAAAAAATACGCGCTGGCGGCGCCGGCATCCCGGCCTTCTATACGGCTACCGGTTACGGCACACCGGTGGGGGAGGGCAAAGAGGTGCGCGAATTTGATGGTCGACACTATATTCTGGAGGAGGCCATTCAGGGGGATTTCTCCGTCGCCAAGGCCTGGAAGGCCGACCGCTATGGCAATTTGGTTTTTCGCAAGACGGCACGCAACTTCAATCCCATGGTGGTTACCGCTGGCAAGATCGCGGTGGTGGAGGTAGAGGAAATTGTCGAGGTGGGCGCCCTTGATCCGGATGAGATACACCTTCCCGGCATCTACGTGAACCGACTTATCCTGGGCAACTTTGAAAAAAACATCGAACAGCGCACCGTGCGCGATGCATAGGGAGTAACAGACAATGGCTTTGACTCGTGAACAACTAGCGCAGCGCGTGGCACAGGAATTTCAGGACGGCTACTACATTAACCTGGGTATCGGCATTCCCACCCTGGCGGCGAACTACATACCCGAGGGTGTGGAAGTGATGCTGCAGTCGGAGAATGGCTTGCTGGGCATGGGGCCGTTCCCGCGCGAGGATGAGGTGGATTCGGACCTGATCAATGCGGGCAAGCAGACCGTCACCATGGCTAAGGGAGCCTCGCTGTTTTCCTCAGCGGACTCCTTCGCGATGATCCGTGGCGGCCATGTCGACCTCACCGTACTGGGGGCTTTCGAAGTGGATTGTCAGGGCAACATCGCCTCCTACATGATCCCGGGGAAGTTGATTAAGGGCATGGGGGGCGCCATGGATCTGGTGGCCGGTGCTGACAATATCATCGTCACCATGACGCATGCCTCCAAGCACGGTGACTCGAAACTGTTAAACGAATGCACCCTGCCGCTGACGGGCAAGGGCTGTATCAAACGGGTGCTGACCGATTTGGCCCTGATGGATATCGCCGACGGAAAATTCATCCTGCGCGAGCGAGCGCCGGGCGTGAGTGTCGAAGAAATCGTCAATCTGACCATAGGGGAGTTGGTGGTTCCGGAGCACGTACCGGAGATGACTTTCGTATAGAGGCCCTAGCGCCGATTGAAAAAAGTCATTAGGAGCGCAATGCGGTGGCGTGGCTGCTGTGTTGCGCCGTTGTTATCTATAAAGACGGGCGAGATGTAGAAAGTGAAAGGCTTGTTAGAAGGCATAAAGCACCCTCTGACCTTGTATATTCATTTTAACACCAGAGCTCTTTTCAAGATAAGACGATAGGCAGAGTGTTATGCAGTCTGTACAAATAGCATGACCATTTTTGGTAAAATGTGGCTTACTTTGATCATTCAAATTATTACAAAAATTACAGTGGGATTCATTTTTCATAACAAGCTGGGGAGCTTCAATTAAAGGCACAAGGCCTAGTGAAGTCTCTATACAATGAGTTATACATTGCTTGCATATAACAACATTAGGACCCGCCACTAGCGATTCATTGCTCTTCTCACAAAAATCACACCTTGCCATGACAGTGTCCCCTTAGTAATCACTCAGCTTTGGTCTGTACCACTAACACGCTGTTCGCAGATTAAAGCTTAAGTTCTGCACGCCTGGGGCTCAAGCTACCACTTTCTCAACTCCGGTAGTATTTCTTTACCAATCAGCCGCATGCTGCCTTCAACAAGGTCAAAAGGCATGCCGCCGTAACTGACAATGGAGTTCCATTCGAAGTCGCCAATGACGGCGCGGCGGGCTTCGAGCTGGTCGAGTATTTGCTGCGGCGTGCCCCAGGCTTGGTGGCTGATGTAGTCTTCTACGGCCTCTTCTAGCCCCAGAGAGTTGAGGAATTCGGCAGATTTACCGTAGGCCTCATAGCCTTTAATTTCTTTGTGATAGTCCTCCATAAATTCGTAGTGCTGGAGGATGGAGAGGTAGTTCACGGCGAGGTATTTACGCGCGCGGTCTTTGGCCTTGCCGACGTCTTTATCGCAGTAGCAAAAATCCAGTAGCACGGGCGGCGGCGCTGGGCGTTTATGGTTTTCGACAAAGGCGCTGCGATAGCGCTCGATATTGGGTAGGTGCATGGCCATATCGAACTGTACGAAGCACATCATTTTAGCCCCCAGTTCACCCATGACTTGGGCGGACTCCGGCGACATGGCAACGCCATAAACCCGGTCTTTGGTATTTTGTGGGGGCTTGGGTTTTATTTCTGTGCGCACCTGGGGAAAGTGGGGGCCGTTGCCCTCGATATAACCGGTATCCAGTGCATTGATGATCATTTTTGCCGACTCATCGAAGCGTGAGCGGGTTTCATCCATGGGGATGTCGAAGGCGTCGTACTCTTTACGGGCCAAGCCGCGACCAAAACCAATTAAATAGCGGCCGTCGGTCATGGCGTCGATGGTGGCAATTTTTTCCACCAGGCGCACGGGCTGGGTCCACCAGGGCAGAATAATGGCGGCACTGCCAAGCAGGATATTTTTGGTGCGGGCCGCTAGCCAAGTGAGAATCTGAATGTTGTCCACGGCCATGGAGTAGGAATCAAAGTGGTGCTCGGCACACCAGAGGGAATCGTAGCCGGCCTCTTCGGCCATCTCGGCGACGCGCATTTCTTCGCGGATCATTTGCGCATCGGACAAATCGTCGTGGTGATTTGCCAGCATCATCATGTAACCAATTTTCATGGGGCTTCCCCGTTGTTCATTATTGTTATTTATTTTAAGAGCCATTGATCATGCGTTATTGGCAGTGTGAATGCCACAAGGTTTCTTGTCATCAAGGCTAAGGAAATGGGCTGTTGAGTGCAGCTGGTTTGATGGGTGGGCTATTTTGCGTTTGTGCAAAGCTGGCGCAATTTTCGCGTTGTTTTTAATAACGCTTGGCTGTTGTAAGTCTGTCTGTTCTTCCGAAAGCCTCTAAATCGAGCTCTGTTATCGAACTATACTTAGGTTGCCTCTGAACAAGTCATGAACGTGTATCTGGCAGCAAAATATTCAGCGTTATCAGCTGCAGAGTTCCGCAATTGTTCACCCTCGCGTGAGCATTGCGTCTCGCCTAAGAGCGCCTACTTCGGGTGGAACTAATGATCCTAGCTCGCCGTCGATCGCGTCCTGACTTCGTCAGGGGCTCCTCAATGCTAAGTAGACGCGAGTATCCCGACGGAGGTGGCCATGTTGGATCCCAATTTTAAGAACGGACAAAAACTCGACGTGCAGACGGCCTTTGCTTTTTTTGTGATTATGATGGGGCTGTTATTTCATATTGATGCGGCAGCAGGGCTGCATAGCGTCATTTCACTGTCGACCATTCTTATTGGTTTGGCATGGTTTTTTGGGCGCCAGTTTTATTGCCACCACCATCACGACCGCCACCATCATCACGGCTGAGTGAAGGGCGCCTGTGCGCCCTTGAGCTAATGCAGTAGAGGGGGTGTTGGTGCCTCGGGTCAAAAGGAATGTTCAGTTAGTGTTTGTTTTTTATTATCGTGGCGGGCACTCTCGGCAGGAGGAGGTGCTCGCTTATCTTGTTATCCCGTTTTCCGTAATTGCCCCTCGGGCTCTAGCAATGATTATTTGTCCTCTTTTTCCTCGGCATCGTCATCCTTCTCGGGTTTTTCGACGCTGGGTAAGTTGGTGATGTAGGCCAATGCGCCGGTAACGACAAACAGCACGATTAATTGAATGGCGAGCTGCGCGGCCGAAACGGTGTATTTCTCCCAGATAAAGGTATAGCCGACGCTGTAGGTGCCGTATTTGTGCAGGGTTTGCATGGGCGGATAAATAACCATGCCGATGGCCAGTAAACAGGCGAGGATGATCAGTATCTTGGGAACTAGCTTCATGTTATTGCCTTCTTGGTCAAACAGGGCAGCCCAAATGCTGATCTTTTTATGGCGGGCTATAACCTTACAATATAGGGCGCTATAACATTAGTCTAGGTAAATTCCGCACTGCTGGCTAGCAGTTGCCAGGGTGGCGTGGTAGGGGTGATCGTGGAAGGGCCGAGGCTTCCCCTCCACGATGGACGTGCTGCGGGGGGTGCGAAGGCTTAGGCCTGAGGCTTGGCCTCACGATTAAACTGATACTCGGCAAAGTCGGGTTGTTGCATCTCTTTATAGAAGCGACTGGGGTGCCAGGGGTAGAGGTTGGGGGTGCCGGTTTTATCGATATACCAGCTGTCGCAGCCACCGGTGGCCCAGGTTGTTTTCTTCACTTCGGAGGCCATGGCCTTGTTGAGGGACTCAAAGGCCTCTCGCCTGACCTCTATGCTGGCCGCGCGCTCGGCCTTCATCTGGTCGAGGCATTGAATCATATAGCCGAGCTGAGTTTCGGTAATGGATATCAGCGACAGGTTGCCAACGGGGCCGGTGGGGCCCTCGAGCATCCAGAAGTTGGGGAAACCGGGGATGGTCATGGCGCGGTGGGCACGGGGTGCACCATTCCATACCTCACTCAGCTCCTGCTTGTCTTCACCGTAGACCTTGGCCGGTAGCATAAACTCGGAGACCTTGAAGCCAGTGGCGATAATCAGCACATCCAGTTCGTGCAGGCGACCATCGCTGGTGCGGATGCCCTCGGGCTCAATACCCTCAATACTGTCGGTCACCAGTTCGGCGTTATCGCGACTGATGGCGGGGTAAAATTCGGAGCAAAAAATCAGCCGTTTGCAGGTTGCCTGGTAGCTGGGCGTGAGCTTGACGCGCAGGGCGGGATCGCTGACGTCCTTGGCCAGGGTTTGCAGGCAGGCCTGTTCGATTTTGCGCTGCTGTTTAACATCGCCAACGGTCGCCTTGGCAAAGGTGGTGAGCATATGGCGCTTATAAAAGTTGCTTAAATGGGGATGCATCCAGGGGCAGGCGCGCAGTATCTTCTTCCAGATAAAACCGTATTTTTTCTGTGGCAGCGGTGCGATCCAGTGGGGGGTGCGCTGGAAGACACTCATTTTCTTCACTTGTTTTGTGACCGCACCGACGATCTGCGCCGAGGTGGAGCCGGTGCCAATAATGCCGACTTTTTTACCCTTCAGCGATACCGAGTCATCCCAGCGCGCGGTGTGGAACATTTTACCCTTGAAACTATCGATGCCTTTGATATCGGGGTAGTTGGGGTGGTGGAGAATACCCGTGGCGGAGATCAGAAAATCAAAGATTTGCGCCTCGTGGCCCTCGGCCTTGAGGCGCCATTTTGGCCCCAGGTAGGTCATTTCGGTAACTGGGCTGTTGAGATGCACGGCGCGCATGACGTCGTAGGTATTGGCGACTTGTTCGAGGTACTTGAAGATTTCCGGGCCGTAGGAAAAGCGATGAGACCAGTCGGGATTCGGTGCGAAGGAGTAGGAGTACCAGTAGGAGGGCACATCGCAGGACAGCCCCGGATAGCGGTTGTCACGCCAGGTGCCACCGATTTTATCGGCCTTTTCGTACACGGTAACATCGCTGTAGTACCGCGCCGATGCCGGATAAACCCGCGCCGACAATGGCGATGCGGGGAGTGCGACCCTCTTGCGCCCACGATGAGTTTAAGTCGGCGATATTTTCTGCCTGGCCCATGGTCTCTACCTATTTAAAATTTAGTGGCTGGGATTCTAGCTCAGCAGGGCGGGCAAACAGGTGACTAAATGTGGCTCGTTGGTACTGGTTGGGTGGCAGTCTGATTTAGACCATGACAAGCATGAGAAATGATATGGGCGTGTATTTGTGATTGCTGACAGAAGGGCTTGAGTAAGAAAAGGATAAGCGCTACTCATGGCTCGAGCCTGTAAATAATTCTGTGTAACTGTCGGGGTTAAATGTAATCAGTAAGGCGGTCTTCGAACTCGATCATAAAGCGATTGAGGGCGGGCTTCCAGTTTCTAATTGGCATTGTCCATTTCTTACTCGCATTT
>MAAC01015549.1_pt1 | contig 10738 bp, 10 predicted proteins | sample 1115981 | NCBI WGS metagenome assembly MAAC01 (sample SAMN04961126, study PRJNA320927) | seawater metagenome | isolation source: sample BD02T64 sea water enriched with oil for 64 days | place: USA:Gulf of Mexico | collected 2013-07-27 | reverse complement strand
CTTCTATTTGCTGAAAGCCACAAAGTTAATGCTCAAAAGAATACTACCAAATTTTCAGAAGAAAATTATAGCGCTATTAAATGGCGAAATATTGGTCCGTTTAGAGGAGGAAGAAGTGCTGCTGTAACGGGAGTCCCAGGAAAAGCAAACTTGTTTTATATGGGGTCTACTGGTGGAGGTGTATGGAAAACTACAGATGCAGGAAACTCATGGTCAAATATTTCTGACGGATTCTTTGGAGGATCTGTTGGTTCTGTTGCAGTTAGTGAATGGGACAACAATGTAATTTATGTTGGAAATGGCGAAAAAACGGTTCGTGGAAATGTTTCTTCCGGAGATGGAATATGGAAAACGGTAGATGCAGGAAAAACATGGAAACATATGGGATTACCAAATTCTAGACATATTCCAAGAATTAGAATCCATCCAAAAAACTCTGACATTGTATATGCTGGGGTGATGGGAGACCTCTACAAATCTTCAGAAGAACGTGGTGTTTATAAATCTACAGATGGAGGAGAAACTTGGAGAAGAGTATTGTTTGCTAATAAAGATGCCGGAGTTATCGATTTAACTATCGACCCAAATAACGCTCGTGTAATCTATGCTACTACTTGGAATATTAGAAGAACTCCATATAGTTTGTCTAGTGGTGGAGATGGTTCTGCTTTATGGAAAAGCACAGATGGCGGAGAAAACTGGGTTAATATTTCAGAAAACAAAGGGTTGCCAAAAGGGATGTGGGGAATTAGCGGAGTTACTGTTTCTCCTGTAAATTCTGATTTTGTTTGGTTGTTAGTAGAAAATAAAGATGGAGGAATTTACAAATCTGAAGATGCTGGAAAAACATGGAAATTGATTAATAGTGAGCGAAAATTAAGACAAAGAGCCTGGTATTATACGCGTTTATATGCTGACACTAAAGATGAAAATATAATCTATGTGTTGAATGTGCAATTCCATAAATCTACAGATGGCGGAAAAACCTATAAACGTTTTGGCACTCCACATGGCGATCATCACGATTTATGGATTGCTCCAGAAGACAATCAACGTATGATTATTGGAGATGATGGTGGTGCGCAAATTTCTTTTGATGCAGGGATTAATTGGTCTACGATGAATAATCAACCAACATCACAATTTTACAGAGTTACAACAGACAATCATTTTCCGTATAGAATTTATGGAGCTCAACAAGATAATTCTACTGTAAGAATTTCTCATAGAACACAAGGAAGGTTTATTGGAGAAAAAGATTGGGAGTCAACAGCTGGTGGAGAAAGTGCTCATATTGCTATTGACCCAACAAATAATGATATTGTATATGGTGGAAGTTATGGTGGATTATTAACGCGGATAAATCATAAAACTGGAGATAGAAGGGCTATTAACGTTTGGCCAGATGATCCTATGGGACATGGAGCTGAAGATTTCAAATACCGTTTTCAATGGAATTTCCCTGTACTGTTCTCACCTCATCATAAAAACAAATTATATGCAGCTTCTAATCATTTGCATGTCACTTATAACGAAGGGCAATCTTGGGAAATTATCAGCCCAGATTTAACAAGAAACGACCCTAAAACTCTAGGTCCTTCTGGTGGTCCAATTACAAAAGACAATACTGGAGTTGAATATTATGGGACTATTTTTGCTGTTGCAGAATCTCCATTAGAAAATAATTTAATTTGGACTGGTTCTGATGACGGATTGATTCATATAACTAGAGATGGTGGAAAGAATTGGAAAAATGTCACTCCAAAGAAAATGCCAGAATGGATGATGATCAACTCTATAGAAATAAATCCATTTAAAAACGGGAGTGTATATGTAGTTGGTACTCGATACAAATTGGGTGATTACAAACCCTATATTTATAAAACGGAGAATTATGGTAAAACATGGAAGTTAATTACAACCGGAATTGGAAATGAAGATTTCACAAGAGTATTGAGAGCAGATCCAAAACGTAAAGGATTATTATATGCAGGAACAGAAAAAGGCATGTATATTTCTTTTAATGATGGAAAAAACTGGAAGAAATTCCAATTGAATTTACCAATTGTACCTATTACAGATTTAGCGATCAAAGAAGATAATTTAATTGCAGCTACACAAGGTCGTTCATTTTGGATGATAGATGATTTAACCCCAATTCATCAATTAACAAACAAGACTGTAAAAGAGCAAGTAACACTATTCAATCCAAAAGCGAGTTACCAACTTGCTGGCGGAAATGGCAGAACATCTAAAACACAAGGAACCAATCATCCAGGTGGAGTTGCTGTTTATTTTAACGTAAATGAGTTCACAAAAAAGGACACTGTAACCATGTCATTTTTTGATGCTAATAAAAAGCTGATTCAGAAATTTAGCAATCATCCAAACAAAAAAGAAAAAGAGAAAAAGCTGGACGTTAAAAAAGGGAGCAATGTTTTTTATTGGAATATGATGTATCCTGAAGCTACGAAAGTAAAAGGGATGATTTTATGGTGGGCTTCTCTAAACGGTCCTATGGCATTGCCAGGTTTTTACACTGTTGAGCTAACGGCAAATAATGTTAAGAAAATTACAGCTATTGAAATTTTAAAGAACCCTATTTCTGAAACTTCTTTAGAAGACATGAAATTGCAATTCAACTTTATCAACGATATCAATACTAAGGTTTCTGAAATTCATAAAGCGTTGATTAATGTGAAGAAAGTGAAGACACAAATCAAAGCTTTAAAAAAGGGCATTAAAGACAAACAAAAACATAAAAAATTACTCGATTTTGCTGATGAATTAACAAATAAAATAACAAAAATAGAGACTACATTATACCAAACAAAAAGTAAAAGTGGTCAAGACCCATTAAATTTCCCAATTCGTTTAAATAATAAACTAGCTCATTTAAATTCGCTAACAAGAATGGGAAGCTACAAACCAACAGACCAAGCAATTGCTTTTAAAGATAACATCACAAGAGATATTGACACCGAATTATCTAAACTGTATGCCATTTTTAATGATGATGTAAAACAACTAAATCAAAAAGTAAAAGAGAGTCAAATAGATTTGATACAATTAGACTAGCCATATATGACTAATCTAAATGTAGTATTACTCCTATTTGTCTTGGTGTGAATTGTAGCTCAAAAGCTAGTTTTTTATTTCTTTTATCATTGTATTTCGTAGCGTATTTTCTATCTAAATACCTATCAATTGCCTCTACAACAAAAATACTAAAGGCAGTACTAAAAGCGATATCAGAAATCCAATGAAATTTATCTACAATTCGAATGATTCCCGGTATTGATCCTACCGTGTAGATTCCTGCTTTTACCCAAGGGTTTTCAAACTGCTTGGCTATTGCGTAAGCATTTGTAAACGCCAACATTGCATGCCCAGAAGGAAAAGAATCGTAGTTTTCAAAATCCACAAAATGCAAGGGTTGAAACACATTGGAATTTTCACCCGTTTTTGGACGAGCTCTTCCAACGACTCTTTTAAACACTTGTTGAAAAAAACCTGTTGCTGTTGCAGAAGAGATTAGCAACACACCTGTTCTTCTTAGCTTTTCATTATCGGTAAATAAGCCTGTCAGATACACGGCACTTGTAATCATGTAGTTATTTCCAGGAGCAGCTACATCATTTCCGTAATTTGCTAACCATCTTGGAACATCACTACGAAAACCATCTACCCAACCATTAAATTCATCATCAACAAAAAACAAACTTGCAGTACCTGCTGCTGTATACCCAAAATTAGTCCATTGCTTTTTCTCCCAATGTAAAGGTCTGCTATATGCATACCCTACACCACCAAAAACATTCCCAATGTCATATTTAAAATTTTGCCACTTGGTTTTGTTTACACTTAAATTAAGGTTATAACTATTCTGCTGCCCAAATGATCCTTGTGCAGTACAAATAAATAAAAATATAAAACAGACTTTCTTCATGTACGCTATTTTGTTTTCTTCAATACAATATACATTGCATACCCAAAACTAATGATAATTTTAATCCCCCAAAATCGTTGCCATTTTCCATCAGCAAAATTAAACTCGTTTACTTTCCCAAATTCTCCTGCAAAAATATCCCTCCCACTATTCATAAATAAAGAGATGAGCGTTACAAAAATTAAAAAAGGCAGCGCTACTTTAAGTATGTTTGTCCAGAATCCAGGTGATTTTACTTTTTCTAAAAATGTCATTATTGTAGTTTTTTATTATTGTGATGTCTATCATGATCACGTTTGGTTTTAATCTCTAGTTTCTTGTCAAAAGCGGCTTGTAAATCCACGCCTGTTTGATTTGCTAAACATAAAGTTACAAACAATACATCTGCTAATTCTTCTCCTAAATCTTTTGATTTATCAGATTCCTTTTCACTTTGTTCTCCATAACGACGTGCTATGATTCTAGCTACTTCTCCAACTTCCTCTGTCAATTGTGCCATATTAGTCAACTCATTAAAATAACGAACTCCATGATCTTGAATCCAATCGTCAACTTGCTTTTGAGTGGTTTTTATTCCCATAAAATGTGATTTACATTAAGATTTTCAAAGATAAAGCTTCTATTTTAATAAAAAAGATTAATTTTACCGACCGAATAGTCGGTTTATGAATTATCAAAATGAAAAAAAAGAAAGATATCATCTTAGAAGCAGCTGCAAGTCTCTTTGCTACACATGGCTTTGAAAAAACATCCGTTGCAACTATATGTGAAAACGCTCAAGTTTCTAAGGGCTTGGTATATCATCATTTTAAATCTAAAGATGAAATACTTATTGCTATTTATGAGCAGTCTACAGAAGAAATGGTGAGCTTAGGTAAGGTAGATTCAAAAAAGTCGCCATCAGAAAAACTAAAGGACATTATTGAAGAAGTGTTTTTACAATTAGAAAGCAATAAACAATTCTATCAATTTAATTTAAACATCATGTTTCAACCATCAACAAAAAGAATGTTGGAAAATCAGATTAAGGAAAGAGCGACTTTATTATTTAACGCTGTAAAAAGCATTTTTAAAAAAATTGACTTAACCAGCTGTGAGCTATTAAGTTATGTTTTTATAGCAGAAATTGATGGAATTGCACTAAGCTACCTTTCTTCGTTTGAAAACTATCCCATAACAGAAATGAAAAATCAACTGCTAAAAAAATATACCAATGATTAGAAAATATAAAGAGGAAGAAATCCCGAAATTACTAGAAATCTGGGAAAGTGCTGCGCTACTTGCACATCCCTTTTTAGATACGGATTTCCACGAAATGGTCAAAAAAGCAATGAGAGATATGTATTTACCAAACTCAGACACATGGGTATACGAAGAGTCAGGAAGTATTATAGGCTTTATTTCAATGGCAAAAAACGAAATTGGCGGGTTGTTTGTTGAACCAAAAAACCATTCAAAAGGAATTGGCACTTCTTTAGTAAATCACATGAATCAATTTCATGATTCTCTAGAAGTTGAAGTCTTTGAAGAAAACAAAATAGGAAAGCCTTTTTATAAAAAATATGGTTTTAAAGTTATCAAAGAATATGTAATGGAAGAAACCAATCAGAAAGTTTTAAGAATGAAGAAATGAAATTAGAAGATTTAGGATATACAATTAAATTAGAAAATTATAGAGTAGAAAACAAGCTTACAAATTTCGATCTAGCTCGTGTTATTACAGTGCACAAAGAACGATATATTGTAAAAAATGAAGCTGGTAATTTTGAAGCAGAACTAATTGGTAATTTACGTTTTACAGCGACTGACAGAAGTGACTTTCCTGCCGTTGGAGATTGGGTTGCCTTTTCTGAATACGATATCAATAAAGCATTAATTCATCATGTATATCCAAGAACTTCAATTATAGAAAGACAAGCAGTTGGCAAACATGGAGAAAAACAGGTTATTGCTACCAACATAGATGTTGGGTTTATTACGCAAGCGGTAAACAGAGATTTCAACATCAATAGACTAGAACGTTATTTAACTATTTGCAATACTTCTAAAGTAACACCTATTATTGTTTTAACAAAGATTGATTTGATTTCTGAAACCGAGTTAGGATCAATGCTCCAAAATATTTCTGAGCGAATTAAAAATATAGAAATTGTTCCGGTAAGTAACGAATCTAATACGGGAATAGATGCTATAAAATCTCTAATTGAAAAAGGAAAAACCTATTGTTTATTGGGTTCTTCGGGAGTAGGGAAATCAACCTTAATAAATTCTATTTCGGGCAAAGCATTGATGAAAACTGGAGCAATTAGCGACAGTATTGAAAGAGGAAAACACATAACTACACACAGAGAATTGATTGTCTTACAAAATGGTGGAATTATCATTGACAATCCCGGAATGCGAGAAGTGGGGCTTACTGATGTTGCTGACGGATTAGAAATGACCTTTGCCAAAATTACTGAACTCTCTAATTCTTGCCGGTTTTCTGATTGCACACATGTACACAAAAAAGGATGTGCTATTTTAGACGCACTCGATAATGACCAATTAGATGTAGAATCTTACGACAATTACTTACGTATGGAACGTGAAAAAACCTTCTTTGAATCAAGTCAACAAGACAAAAAAAGGAAAGACAAAAATCTTGGAAAACTGATTAAATTAGCACAGAAAAATAAACAAAAAAGCAAATATTAGAATGTTATCACCTTAAAAGCAAGTAGATAATATTGTATTAAAAGTTAATAATTAATGGCTTTATAAAAATTATATCTTAGCTTTTCAAACTAGCAACCACCTATTATGAAAAGAAGAAATTTTATTAAAAGAACAGCTATTGGAGCAAGTGCTGCTTTAGTTACAGGGATGAGCTCTTGTGTTTCTAATGATACTGCAACTAAAGAAGCAACAGTTTTGGATTCGTTAAAACCGATGACAAATGATGTGGTTTCTATAACTGATGAAGAACGAAAATCAAGAATAAAAAAGGCACAAAAACTAATGAAAGAAAATGGCTTACAAGCGATTTTATTAGATGCCGGTACTTCTTTAAAATACTTTACTGGTTTATCTTGGTGGCCAAGTGAAAGACCTATGATTGCTATGATTCCAGCTTCTGGAGCTGTACGGTATATCTGCCCAGCATTTGAAGAATCTCGTTTGCATAAAAAAATTACAATTGGTAAAGACGTATTTCCTTGGGAAGAAGATGAAAGCCCGTTTGAACAAATTGCAGTTGCATTAAAAGCCGCTGGAATTTCAAAAGGTACTATTGGATTAGAAGAGCGTTTTCGTTATTTTATTTTAAATGGATTGCAAAAAGATGCTTCAGAATATACTTATGTAAGTGCTGATTCAGTTACGATTCCATGTAGATTGATAAAATCACCAGCTGAAATAGCATTGATGCAAAAAGCAACAGATATCACTATTGAAGCCATAAAAGTTGGATTGGCAAGCTTAAAAGCAGGATCTACACCTTCCGATTTCTCATCAGCTGTTTCAATAGCACATTCAAAATTAGGAGCAAGTCATGGTTTTGCCTTAGCAAATTTTGGCCCAGATTCTGCTTTTCCACATGGAAGTGGGCAACCCCAAGTTCTAAAAAAAGGAGATATTATCTTGGTAGATTGTGGTTGTACAGTTGAAGGATATAATTCTGATATGAGTAGAACCATAGTATTTGGAGCAAAACCAACTAAAAGACAACAAGAAATTTGGGATTTAGAACAAAAATCTCAAGCTGCAGGTTTTAAAGCTGCCCAACTTGGAAATGAATTGCAACAAGTAGATGCAGATGCCAGACAGGTATTGATTGATGCTGGGTTTGGGCCAGGCTATAAATTACCCGGGTTGCCGCATAGAACCGGACATGGAATTGGAATGGACGGACACGAATGGGGAAATGCCGTAAAAGGAAATACCCGAAAATTAGAACCTGGTATGTGCTTTAGCATAGAACCAAACATTTCAATTGTTGGTGAATTTGGAGTACGTCATGAAGATTGTGTGTATATGACAGCCGATGGCCCAAAATGGTTTTCACAACCTAGCCCGTCTATTGAGCAGCCCTTTGTATAAACGAAAATAAATTTTTATTTATAATTTTAGCATTTCCAAAAACTCTTCTCTAGAAATTTCTCTAGCACCTAAAGTCGCTAAATGGTCATTATATACTTGGCAATCTATCAGTTTGTAATTGTGGTTTTGCACTAAATGAATAAACGCCAATTTTGAGGCATTGCTGATTAAACTAAACATACTTTCTCCGCAAAAAACACCATTCCCTAAATCAACACCATACAGACCACCAACCAAAATTTGTTTTTTAGAATTGGCATCGTAAAACCATACCTCTATTGATTTTGCAATTCCTTTTTTGTGTAAGTTAATATAGGCCTGCTCCATATCATCGGTAATCCAAGTACCAAAATCATCATTTCTAAGAATATGCTTGCAATTGAAAATCACTTCACTAAAAGCCGCGTTTTCTGTAATTGTAAAATTCCCTTTTTTAATGAGTTGTTTCATTGATTTTGAAACCTTCAAATCCTCTGGAAATAGTACCATTCTTTCTGCAGGACAATACCAGATAATGGGTTCACCATCAGAATACCAAGGGAAAATCCCTTTTTGATACGCCAATAACAATCTTTCTTGAGATAAGTCACCGCCTAAAGCTATTACACCTTCTTCAGAAGCAGTTTCGGGGTTTGGAAATTCTAGTTTTTCTGTTAACCAGATCATAAAAAATTATTGATTTTTAAGAACTGCTAAAATAGCAAAGATTTACCTATTTTAGTCCCATCAATTTATCATCCTTATGAAAAAACTTCTTTTACTGTCTTTAATTTCTATGGTATTATTTAATTGTTCCTCAGAAGAAAAAAAGCAACAAAAACCGAACATCATATATTTTTTAGCCGATGATTTAGGTTATGGAGAAATTGGTGTTTTGGGGCAGCAAAAAATTAAAACCCCTAACATTGATGCCTTGGCAAAAGGCGGAATGTTATTTACACAACATTACTCTGGTGCTCCAGTTTGTGCTCCAGCTCGCTATTCCTTTTTAACAGGAAAACACATGGGCCATTCGTATATAAGAGGAAATGATGAATGGACAGAACGTGGTGATGTTTGGAATTACACAAAAGCATTTACCAATCCTGGTTTAGAAGGGCAAAGACCAATTCCTGCACATACAATAACAATAGGGAAACAATTACAAAAAGCAGGGTATACAACAGCTGTTTTTGGTAAATGGGGATTGGGTGCTCCAAACACAGAAGGCGTTCCCAACAAACAAGGTTTCGACGAGTTTTATGGGTATAATTGTCAGCGTCAGGCTCATAATTTATATCCATCACATTTATGGGAAAATGAAACCAAAATACTCTTAAACAATGAATTGGTAAATCCTGGTTCTAATTTAAAAAAAGACGCGAACATTAATGACCCTAAAAGTTATGCTCGTTTTACCCAGCAAAATGACTATGCACCTGCATTGATACATCAAAAATCATTGGAGTTTATAAAAAACAATAAAGACAATCCTTTCTTTATGTACTATGCATCTCCGCTACCTCATGTTCCTTTGCAAGTTCCAACTGAATATACAGAAGTGTACAAAAAAGAATTTGGAGATGAAAAACCATATACGGGGAAAAGTTATTTTCCAACACAACATCCAAATGCTACGTATGCAGCAATGATTAGCTATTTAGATATGCAATTGGGTGAATTAATTTCTGAATTGAAAAAACAAGGGATTTATGAAAATACGCTCATCGTTTTCACAAGTGATAATGGACCAACTTATACTGGAGGTGTTGATGCTAACTTTTTTGACAGCGCCAAGCCTTTTGATAACAATTACGGCAGAACCAAAGGCTTTGTATATGAAGGAGGAATTAGAGTTCCACTAATTGCAAGTTGGCCAAAAACAATTAAAGCTGGCTCAAAAACAAATCATATCTCTGCCTTTTATGACATGATGCCTACATTAATGGATATTGCAGGACTTGACACACCTAAAGAAACAGATGGCCTTAGTTTTAAAAACACATTGATTGGAGAAACGCAACAAAATCATGATTTTCTGTATTGGGAATTTCCAAGTTATCAAGGCCAACAAGCCGTAAGAATGGGGAAATGGAAAGCGATTCGTAAAAACATCTTTAAAGGAAATTTAGAAATCGAATTGTACAATTTAGAGACAGATATTAAAGAACTGAATGATGTTTCTAAACAGTTTCCTGGTATTGTAAAACAGCTAGAACTCATTATGAAGCAAGAACATGTTCCTGCAGAAAATGGTCGCTTTAAGTTTAAACAATTAGGAGATAAATAAGTCACAAAAAAAAGCAGCCAATTGGCTGCTTTTTATATTGTATAAAGATTTTCCTAGAAAGGTAAATCGTCTGGTTCTGCGTTAGAAGTATCAGCTGCTGGTTTAAATTGATCAACAGGTGGTAAATCTTGAGGTGCTGCTGCTTGCATTGCTTCAATTCTCCATCCTTGAACTGAGTTAAAGTATTTTGCAACTCCTTCTGGATTGATCCATTCTCTACCTCTTAAATTGATAGAAACTTTTACATCTTGTCCTACAGCATAACTGTTTAATAAATCACATTTATCTTGAACAAACTCAATCATAATCATTTGTGGATACTGCTCATCAGTTGTAACAACTACTTCACGTTTTCTAAAACCACTTGCACCAAAAGTTTGTGTCTCGTTAATTAATTTAATTTTTCCAATAACTTCCATATTCTTGTTCTATTTAATTAA
>MAAC01009986.1_pt1 | contig 10747 bp, 3 predicted proteins | sample 1115981 | NCBI WGS metagenome assembly MAAC01 (sample SAMN04961126, study PRJNA320927) | seawater metagenome | isolation source: sample BD02T64 sea water enriched with oil for 64 days | place: USA:Gulf of Mexico | collected 2013-07-27 | reverse complement strand
ATGATGTTATCCGTTTGGTTAATGAACTCCCGAAGGGCCAGTTTAAAACTGACTTAGATCATGGCACTGATGATCTACAAACCTGCACAGACCATAAATTCTATGGCCTTATGTGCCCCCAAGTGAGATAGACAAGTTAAAATACCACCCTGAAGAAACAAGTAAGTATTACTGCTCATAAATATGGATATTTAGAACTAACACATAAACCAGCCTTTACAATCACTTTTTCAACTCATCTTTCACCCTCAGATAACAAAAACGGCTTTCAATTTATGGTTAAAATCGAAAGCCATTTTAAAGAGATTATATCAATTTAGCACAAGCCAAGGTCTCTACTTAAAAATAATACGTTATACCAACATCTATATTATCAACGTCATTGACCGATAACGTATATCGAGTAGCTTGTAAGCTGACTTCAACATGCTTGGTCAGTTTATAGCCCACTTGTAGATTATAAAATAAATTCGTGTCACTCTCATCTACTTTGATAATACTTTCATTAAGTTGACTAGTGTAATCTAACTCCCAAGCAAGCAGCCCTACACCCACTTTTACGTTAAAGGCTTTACTTTGCCATAAGGTATATCGGCCTTGAAGACTAATACCATCCACCAATTTAGGGGCGCTGTTAACGAGTGCTTGATGGAACAATTCAGAATCAATCACCTCACCTGTATAGCTCGCTGAGGCTTCACCTAATTGCTCGTAACTTAAGATAAAGTCAAAATCAGCATAGTGATAGCCGCCGCCGAGACTATAACTCGTATCACTATCATCCCAAGACACGGTATCAACCTCAGCTACATTCGGCTTTTGAGCCTTTGCACTACTTTGACCCACACTCGCCGTCACAAACCAGTTAGGCTCTGCAGCCATTACTGTAACACTGGTTGCCATAGCAACTGCCGTGGCTGCCACTGTGATGGTTGAGATGACCTTTTCAGTAAATGTCATGGGCTATGCTCCTTTGCTTGATGTAATGGTGTTGGATTTTTTACGTCGTACCAATAAACCTAAACCGAGTACGCCAATTAACCAGCCCATACTTCCTCCACCACTAGATTTATTGGTGACGGTAATAGTTTCATAGGCAGTAACTGTCACGGTCACCTCTGCAGAGGATTGATTCCCCACGCCATCATCAATGGTGTAGTTAATGGTTGCTATGCCATTAAAGCCGCTTTCTGAGGTATAACTTAAGGTATTATCTGCATTGATAATAACACTACCATTATCCACACTCGCCGTAATAACGGTTAAGCTATCGTCATCTTCATCCGTGTCATTCGCCAGTACATCAATGGTAATAGCACTGTGGTCATCCGCGTTTGCTTGGTCGTTAGTAGCAACTGGGGCTTTATTTTCAATCACATCAACACTGACCTGGGCAAAGCCCGTACCGCCACTGTTATCACTCACGCCATAATTAATCGTTGCCACACCAAAGAAGTCTGTTGGTGGAGTATAGACTAGCTGCTCATTGATTATTTCAACAACACCAAAATCTACACTGGCACTTTGTAGAGTTAACACATCACCATCAGCATCGACATCATTGGCTAACACGTCAATGGTTATTTCGGTGTTCCATGACGTTTGCTCTGTTTCATCATTCATCTGCGGGAACGTGTTTGAGCTTAACCATACCGCAACACCACCTGGGTCAACAATACTGCCGTTGGCTTCACCATCGTCATCGTTAGGGCCACCATCCTCTATGGTAAGTCGCACACACCAATGACCTTCAGTTAAGCCAATTGTCCAGCTATCATCTGCTGGTGGAGGACAAAAGCCCATATCACCCGCACTCGATGCATAGTTGTTATTTGCATCAATGACGAATTCAAACCAACCTTTTTCGGTGGTGTATTTACGATAAGTTGCATTCGCCGGAATAGGTAAGCGTTGCGGTAGCACTAACTCATAGGTTTGACCCGCTTTTGGTAAGCCGTACGCGATAAAGTCAAATAATCCGCCGACATTTTTCGCTTGCTCGTCAGGACTCACTTCTATTGGTTTAAGCTCAAGACCACCCAACTCGTTATCCACAACAGTTGACCCCTTACGTAAACACACCCCAGGGTTACCTTCTACTAAGAAACCTGTTGTCTCGCTCGCTTGCTCTGGCATCACGTTACACGCACTCGGTACGTCAAGGTAGTTTGGTATACCATCATTATCGTCATCCCCTAAGCCTTCTTGGTCATCAGGGATAAAGTCACCATCAGTATCTTCACTGGTTAAGGTCGGCAGGGCGACTCTGACTTCCAAGTAGATATTTGCACTTGTACTTAATGGTGTTTCAGCACTATCGGTAACGGTTAGAGTGATTTTTTGAATGCCTACTGCTAACCCTGCACTGCTTAGGGTAAAGGTAGTGTTATCGCCATTGCCCAAACCACTTTCACTTGACCAGCTATAGGTGTGGGTATCTTCTGGGTTACCATCACTCACTTGTGCTTGAATAACCACGTCACCCGCATCAACCTCAATCACTGAACGTTGCTCATCATCTTGTGTAACGGTATAACTAATTTCAGGTGCAATATTTTGCTCTGACACCGTTAAGGTATAACTCGCGCCGTTATCTAACGTAATCGTTAAGGTTTCTAATGCTTCAGTTGTACTGTCGGACAATACATTGAAGTCAATCGTCGTTGATTCACCTGTTTCAATCGTGACGTCACCAGAAACTAAATCATGGTCAGTGGCATCCATACTGCCGCTGACGGTATAAGCGATAACCACTGGGTAAGTCGGCGAGGCACCATTTAGGTAAACCCCTACTTTATGTGACGTCCCTTCTGATGAAATTTCATCTTTACTGATAGATACCAGCGGAATAACCACAACTTTTTGCATCGAGATACTGGTTAAACCATTACTGTCAATCGCTTGCCAGTAGGCAATGTTATTACCAGGCTCAAAGAGGGTAATACCATCTTTCAATGATACAGGCACGGGCTTACCTGCGCTATCAACTGCAGTCGCAACCCCTAAATCTACCTTAGTAAATAAACCCGTTGCATTAACAGTAACATCGGCAGGTAAGGTGATAACCGGTAAGTCACCTGTTGGTGCACCTTCAATGGTTAGTGCTACTTTGGCTTGCGCAGTTTCTGTGCCATCACTAATAACATAAGTAAAATTGACATCACTTTGAGCGGAGACTGGTGCTTGGTAAATTAACTGACCACCTTCAACCGTAACACTACCCAAATCAACCGAGGCGTTGACAATACTTAAATCGTCTTCATCTACATCCGTATCATTACCTAGTACAGCTAAAGAGTAACTTCCTTCGCTGTTATAAGCTAAGGTGATCACATCATCAATCGCCACTGGTTTATCATTCACAGGGGTGACTGTTATGCTAACCGTGGCAATATTTGAGTCATCCTCAGTGTCATTGGCCTTATAAGTAAAGCTATCCGTGCCATGAAAGTTTTCGTCGGGTTGGTATGTCCAAGTATTACTACTTGAAGAGGTTAACGTTCCGTTAGCTGGCTCACTGACAATAGATAACGTTAAGGTGTCGTCATCATCTGTATCTGTAGCACTTAAGTCTACTTTCGATTCTTCATCTTCATTAAGGCTTATGCTTAATGCCCCAACAATTGGCGCTGTATTGGTACTGGTCACTTCAATCGCAAAGCTTGGTAGCGCTACACTGTCAACATCATCACTCACGCTGATAACAATATTTGACGTACTACCCACATCATCATTGGTTGGTGTGCCCGTTAAGGCGCCTGTTGTTGTGCTAAAAGTAGCCCAACTGGGTTTGTTGGTGATACTGTAAGTAAAGCTAGTACTATCCACATCACTAGTACTTGGCGTAAAGCTGTAGCTAGACTCTTCCGCTACCGTAGTGGTTGGCGTACCCGTTATCACAGGAATGTCATTTACTGAAATAACGTTAACATTCACCAAAATAGTATCGCTTAACGAACCATCACTAACACTCACGGTAAAACTGTCACTACCAAAGAAATTAGCGCTAGGCGTGTAAGTAATAGCCTTGCTATTACCTGTACCTGTTGTAAATGCTATGCCATTTGAGGCGCCACCATTTATAGCCCAAGTGAGTGTATCCGCGTTAGCATCACTAGCGCTCAGGGTTAAAGCAAAAGTGGTTGGTTCACCGTCTTCACTCATGGTAACCGAGGTTGAAATTCCGCTACTAATAACAGGCGCTGTATTGTCTGGCGTCACCGTAAAAGTAACCGTACTTGGCGTTGCAGCCGTTGAGTTGTCACTGTCATCTTCAACGGTAAAGGTAAAGCTGTCAGTGCCCGCTGCTGTTGGGGTATAAACTAGATTAGTGATATCAGCAAGAGCAATCCAGTCTGCATCACTCACCGTGACACTACTTAATTCAAGCGTGCCGTTATCAATCGCTTGCACATCTATTCGTACACGATTAAGGGCGTCACCGGTATCGACATCGCTAAAGCCGAAACCACTTGCCGCAAAGGTATGAATTTCCGCCGTTGTGAGGGCGATAGCCTTATCTGCTCCTGTAGGGTCATCACTGGTATTAGTAATATCAAGCGTGTAGGTTGCGGTAGCTGAGGTATGCCCTGCATCATCGGTAACCGTCCATACAATAGAAGCAGCGCCTGTGCCTGCTAAATCAGCCGTTGGTGTAAAAACAAGACTGCCAATATCAGTAATATCAATATTCACAGTGCCGGTTGTCAAATCGCCCGTTACTGTTTGTAATACGGTTGTATCGGTTGCCGGTGTATTAGCAGTACCATTAGTTGTGTCTGTTATCGAAAGCACACCACCAGTTATATTAGCGGTATTAATGCTGATATATTCAATCGGGTCGCTTGTGGCGACATCAACTGTTGTTGGTAGCTCAGTTGCACTAAAGGCTGCAATAGGTGCATCTTCGGTGGTGCTGTCGGTGTAGTTTGACGCCGTTGGTTTACTACCATCCATCACGGTAATAGTAGAAAAGACGCTTGCGCCATTCCAAGTATTATCATGACTGCCACCCGTACTGCCGTTATCGACTATCTGGGTAATAGTAAAGACTCTATTTGCCTCTGTTGGTGCCGCCGTTTGGTTTTGATAGGTCATTGCATTGAGTGCAGTATTAAGCGCTGCTTCAGTGACTGTACCGCCGCCAAGCCCTGTTAAGGTAATTGTGGCAGTGGTGCCACTGTAGGTAATGGTATAAGCGATATTGGTTAAATCTATCGGGCCACTGTCTGCTGTTAAACTAATATCACCACTGCCATCAATTTTAATGACTTCTGTATCACTAACATTGGTGACTATTAGTGTCACGCCAGTAATAACATCACTGGTATCTTTGGTGGTGACATCTACCGCGATATCGGCTGATGAGAACACCACAACCGCTACCGCACCACCCGCATGGGTTGCCGTGTCGTTGGTGCCACCAATAGTTGGTTCATCATTAATTTCAGTGATATTAAGGTTAATAGTGGCAACCGTTACCACGCCACTTCCATCGCCGTCATTGGCAGTCACGGTTAACGTTGTGGCTGGAGCGCCGTTATCATCAAGTGAGCCAGTATATTGAATATTCGATGCAGTATTTAAATAAGTGTCAATGTCTGTTGGTGACCCTGTTAGGGTTATAGCACTGGTGCCACTGTTGGTCACTGTGACGCTACCACCATTACTTGCTGTCATTGTGCCACTACCTGCGGTCAATACTACATCAAGGCTTGCGCTATCGACATCGCCAAGTGTTATCGCAGAGATATCTAAATCATCGGCGGTATCTTCAGTAAAGGCAATAGAGACAGGCTCACTTACGCCCGTTGGGTCATCATTTACAGCGGCAAGGTTGATGGTTAAGGTGCCTGTTACTGAGGTATCTGGTCCATTACCGCCAAAATCCGTTACCGTATAGGTGACACTGCCCGCTGCCATACTGTTAAGTGTTGGAGTAAAAGTCACCTTAGCAATATCAGCTGGATTAATTTTATCACTCACACTAACCGCGCCAACCGCATTAACGGTTGGCGTTGAAGTATCAACAGCAGCTGCAGAAGCGCCAGCGGATATCGCCAATGTGCCGCCTGAAATTCCAGTAATGGTATAGTAATTAAGTGCATCAACAGCTGCTGTTTCTTGGGTGCCTGCCATACCCGCCGTGACTAAATCAACAGGGGTATCTTCGGTGCCACTATACGTATTACTATTGATCAGTGGGGTATCCGCATCAACCGTAAATGAGGTTAACGTGATGGTATTCGAGTTATTAATTCCGTCATTTAAGGTGATTGTACAATCGCTAAAGGTTGCAGAAGCCAATGCACTTGAATCATTAGGCTGAGTTAAGGTAATGGTATTATTACCCGTTGAGCCAATAGTTTTACTGCTACTTGTGCCGCAACTTCCGCCTAGGGTAATAGTACCTGTTTCATTGGTGGTAAAAGTAACATTCGGCGTAGTATCGCCTGTTGGCGTAGTCACCGCGGTTACTTCTGAAATAACTGGGGCTACATCATCTGCTACGTTAATAGTAAAGGCTTCTTGATAGCTGGCTGCGCCGTCTGATGTTTGTAAACAGACCTTATAACTGCCAGCACTTAATGCTCCCGCAGTTTCAAATGTTGCCGTATTTATTTGGAAGCTGGCATTATTAGCATCGTTGCCAGCGCCACACGTACCCGCGTCTGATGCCGCATTGGCTACCAATGAATAAGTGAAACCACCACTGTCTACATCGGTACTGCTAAGTGCTCCTATATCTGCACCTGCACTTGTTACACTTTGGTTAATACTCGCTGCAGTTAGCGCAATGTCACTTGGGATATCGTTTACTGCGTTAATGGTTATCGTTGCACCAGCACTATTGCTGGAATAAGCCGTTGTTGTACCATTGGTTGTGGCATCACCTATTTGCGCAGAGCCAAAGGTTGATGCAGTGCCTGTGGTTTGATCCCATGCTTGGAAAGTTAACGCAGGTGTTCCTGCGTACTCTGTACCACCTGTAAAACGCACATAACTGGCGCTATCGAGTAACAATGCAGCATTGCCTGCTACTGCACCAAAACTTGTCCATGTAGTGTTATTGGTTGAAAACTCCCATGTGCCCGTTCCTGTTGCAGCAGTGATTGCTACACCACTACTCGGTGCTGAGTCTACTTCAGCATAACCAACGGTGCCGCCTGCTAAAATTGTTGATACTAAAACACCTGTTGAGGCGGTTTCTTCATTCACTGCACCTAACGATGTGGTACCACTACTAGTGATTGTTGGGGCATCGTTAACAGCAACAATATTAAACTGAAGGGTATCGTCGTCCGTACCGCTATTACCATCATCGGTTTGTATTTGAATTGAGCCTGCATTGGTGCCGTTTAAATTAGCTGTTGGAGTAAAAGTCAATGAATCTAAAGTGGTATTAACATCAGTTAAGGTACCATTAAAAACAAAGGATGTTTCATCTGTGCCATCAACACCTGTTGTTATCGTCGCTGCACCCGTTGTGATAGATGCCGTACCACCCGTCATAGTTAGGGTCACCGTTTGGTTATTGGTATCATCATCAGCAATAGCGATATCATCGGCTATCGCAACATTGGTGTCGTCTTCGTTGACGGTTGGGGATGATGGAAGCGTGTTGACTGGGACTGCGTTGGCAGCTTGAACATTGGCAACAGCAAAGTCATCAACTTGAGTGTAGCCCATCGCTCCCCCTAAGTTATTACTAAGTGCTATGCTAGTAAGTCCTGTACCAAAAGAACTAAGGTCTACTAGCGTTAATATGTCGGCCGCCAAATACTGAGTTACTGCAGTTCCTGAGTTAGGGGTAATTCTAACCGTCATAGGGGTCGCAGTACGCACTTTTATGCTAGTAGCATCAAACACCTCCCCACCGCTAAATGAGAGTGTTAACTGAGTTTCGGTATTTGTTCCCGTATGAAGGGCACCTGTAGAATAACCCGCATTAGCATAAGTACTTACTGAAGCACCATCACCTATTAGAGTATAAAGACCTGCAGATACTGAAGCGTTGACTGCACTATTTGAACTCCATTCTCCAGGGTTAACTATACTCGCAAAATCAATAGTTCCTGTATAGGCAAGTACATCTGAAAAATCTTTTAGCGTCACATTATCAAATATCGGATTTATCTCAATATTGCCTTTTACTATTTCAAGATCCCAGTCACCACCACGAACTTTTGCGCCAGTTAAATCATCAGATGCGGCTATATCCAGATGAGTTTGACGATTAATAAGATCTAAAAAGTCTACACCTTTATCTGTTTTAGCCAAGTTGCAACCATAAATCAATAAATCCGCACCATCTTTTAAGGCATGATTTAAACTAGAAAATGTATCCACTTTTTTCTTTAACAATTGCTCAGTAACTAGAGTGTTACCCAAATAAATCACGCCATCATCGGCGTGAGAAACTAAGTGCAGTGCATCAAGAACTTGATATTGAGATAATATTTGATTAAGTTGCACTAAACCATCTTGGCCTGATGCTATTTCCTTTACTTCAGTGCCGGGTTTTAGGTCTTGGTAGAATAAATGCTTATCGGGGACGGCTTGATCAATAATGATGAGTTCATTGATTGGGCTATTGTGGGTTATTTGTAGCTCATGTTGCCTGCTTGACACATATTCTACCGTTGCAAGGTTTAATTGTTCATGATGCTGGACAGCTATAAACAGCTCGGTATCTGGCATAGGTTCTTGCGTTAATGATAACGGTTTAATAGTTAACAGCGAGGTATTATCTGGTTGCTTGCTTTTGTAGCTGTTAACCGTACTAATAACTGTATTGCGGTTTTTATTGCCTATATAGCTATATGTACCACTCGCTTGGGTGATTGCACCCTGCGCACCTAACGGTACCATTGCTGCGGCAATGGTACTTAAAACATGCTTATTCATAATACTTCCCTAACTGTCTATTATTTTTAGGCCGGGTTCAATCTGTTGATTTCACTGTGTTTTCGCGTGTTATCGAATTGAGTTCCTACTTAGGTTTATCTGTTTTCTTTGCTTCGATGATATTAGCAGCAGTGCCGTTACTGTCTTGCCAAAAAGCCATGTCGCTGTATTTTTGAAAGAGGTCTGGTGGTAATATGCTGCGCCTTGGTTTAAATTCGACTTTTTTCTTCACGGTATGCAAACCTGCCACGCCCAATTTTTGATCAAAATCATTTTCTTGATAATCAACATGGTCAAAGTCATGATCAAATGCTGGTTCATCAATAAATTGATAGAGTAGCTCGATAGTCCGCTGTGGGTGCTGAGTCAGCAGGTCGTAATCTATCAGTAACAGTTGATCTGAAAATTCACCGTAATATGCTTCTTTTAAAGCTGTCCATGCATTACCCACCGTACCCTGAGCATTAATTAATGATTCGCAGCGTGAATATACGGTTTGCCGTGATTGAGGGCTGTACATGCGGCTATAGTCAAAGGGGTTTTTACGATAGATAACTTCAAAGCTGTCCATAATCCATGCAGGATTACGCACACAACAAATCACTTTAAATTTATTTTTTGATGTATTATTTGTTTTGTCAAAAAGCTCTGATAGTTGATGTAATCGTGCAGTCCAAATACGACTGGTATCAAAGATAACCTCTTTATCGGCTTTATCCTGATAATAAGTATTGAACATTGCCATGCACATGGCTTTACGTTTGGTTTGGTCAAAAAAAGTAGAAAATTCTCCACCTGCACCCATTTGCTCTAGAGCCCCTCCCACTAATGAAGATACAGGGCTTGACATAGCTGCATGGAAACGCGGGTTCTGACGTAATATACCAGCTAATAAAGTTGAACCTGAGCGGGGTAAGCCTGAAATAAAATGTATTTTTTGCATTAAGTTACTACTTTTACAACGAAGAATTAAACGATTACTTTATCTGAATTACAGTTATTGTTTCATAATGTAAATAGACATAGTTAATCATTTATAGCATTCACATATAGTATTGTAAATAAAAACATATTAAAAACAAGTCGTTAACACAGGATTTTATAGAGATATTACGGCGTTATTATCAATAATTGCTGGCGTTTGAGATGTTTTTCTAAGGCGATGTATGGACTCCACAACTCTAGTAATTAGTCTAGAGTTAGGATAACTATTCAGGAGAACATACTATGTTGAAATCTACTATCTTTGGAATTGATTTAGCTAAAAATATTATTCAGGTTTGCCAAATTAGCAAACATGGTGAATTAGTTAGTAATAAAGCCGTTAGCCGTCAAAAACTCAAGGAGCTACTGGCTATTGTAAAACCATCCGTTGTTGCTATCGAAGGCTGTGGTAGCAGTCATTACTGGGGAAGGTATGCTGAGCAATTTGGTCATAATGTTCGTATTATCAGCCCTAAAAAAGTAAAAGGGTTTCTAGAAGGACATAAAACAGATGCTAATGATGCGTTAGCCATTGCCAATGCATCGTTACAAATAGGATTGAAATCGAGTAAGCCGAAAAATGAACAGCAACAAACGATACAAACATTAGAAACAAGTCGCGTTTATTTATCTCGTAGTATTACGTCTTTAAGTAACCACCTACGTGCCATGCTTTACGAGTACGGCATTGTAAGTGCTAGAGGCGTTAAAGCATTAACGACAGTCGTTCAGGATACACTCAATGACGCGGATTCAATACCTGAATGTTTACGATCAACCGTTAACCAACTGTGGTTGACATATTCACATTTAAAACAAGAGTTAGCCCAATTAATAAAAACAAAAAACGCCCTTA
>MAAC01008679.1_pt1 | contig 10747 bp, 8 predicted proteins | sample 1115981 | NCBI WGS metagenome assembly MAAC01 (sample SAMN04961126, study PRJNA320927) | seawater metagenome | isolation source: sample BD02T64 sea water enriched with oil for 64 days | place: USA:Gulf of Mexico | collected 2013-07-27 | reverse complement strand
TTCAGCTTGCCCAGCATCACCGCCGTCATCGGGTTTATGGAGCCGTCCAGCAGTCCCTGGAATGTCTTGGGGGCGGCCGTCAGGGTACAGTCGGCGGTCTCGTTGCTTAAAGCGGCGCCGTTCTGATCGATCAGAATCGTGCCGACATCCTTGATCTGCAGTGCGATGCTTTTTTTAAGACCGCCTCCGGCCAGTTTTTCGTTCAGACCCCGAAGGGCAGTTTCCAGCATATCGGACATGGGCGCTCCGGCGTTATTGTTTCAGCTGACCTTAACGTTAGCTGTGTCACCGCTCCAAGCCAGACCCTGCGTCGCTTCGCTCATTATTTGCGATGACGGGAAGACTACAGGAGAGATGTCGGCACCCGCTGCGCACCGGCTTTTGACGGAAGTCAAAGATAAAGCTAGGTATTTGGGTAAGCTTACCTTCTGACATAGAGCCGTTGCAGCCGTCATGCGGCGGATGTTTGGTTGATGTAATTCGCCGGGAGCCTGGTGTTATGGCGCAGAAATTGGCATTTACGACCTCGGGACTGACCCGGACTTATGGTGCGGGTCAGGCGGCGGTGCATGCGCTGCGTGGGGTTGATCTTGACGTGCCGGAGGGTGAAATTGTTGTCTTGCTGGGCGCTTCTGGCAGCGGGAAATCAACGCTGCTGAACATTATCGGTGGCCTGGACCGTGCCACCTCGGGCAGCGTCAGGTTTGGCGGTGTGGATCTGGGCGCGCTGTCGGACAAAGAACTGACGCTGTACCGGCGCCATCATGTAGGTTTTGTGTTTCAGTTTTACAATCTGATGCCGGGGCTGACTGCGCGCGAAAACGTCGAACTGGTGACCGAAATCTCCGATGATCCGATGGCGGCGGATGAGGCGCTGGCGCTGGTCGGGCTGCGGGAACGGATCGACCATTTTCCGGCTCAGCTTTCTGGTGGGGAACAGCAACGTGTTGCAATCGCGCGCGCTGTCGCGAAACGGCCGTCGCTGCTGTTTTGTGACGAGCCAACTGGCGCGCTGGACAGTACGACAGGGCGCATTGTGTTGCAGGTGTTGAAAGACGTGAATGAACAGACCGGCGCCACCGTTCTGATCGTGACCCATGCGGCGGCCACCGCTGCGATGGCGGACCGGGTGATCTATTTTGCCGATGGCGTCATTCGGGATGTGGTTGTAAATAAAGAGAAACTCCTGCCCTCAGAAATTGAGTGGTAGCCGGATGAGCCCACTGAATCATAAGCTGATGCGCGATCTCTGGCGGATACGGGGCCAGGCGCTGGCAATTGCGGCGGTGATTGCGGTCGGTGTGTTGCTGATGGTGATGATGGCGGGTCTGGTCACCTCACTGCAGGAAACTAAGCGCGCCTATTACGACCGCTACCGCATGGCAGACGTTTTTGCACCGGTGACGCGCGCACCCGAACGGCTGCTGCGCAAGCTGGCGGCAATTGAGGGCGTGTCCGGGGTGCAGGGGCGCATCATTGGCAGTGCTTTGATTGATATAGCAGATCAGGCCCGGCCGGTGCGGGCGACAGTTGTGTCGCTGCCGGAAAACGGCGTGGCCCGCCTGAACACCACCTATCTGGTCAGCGGACGGATGTTGGCGCCAGACGGTGTCGATGAAGTGTTGCTGCTGGCCAGGTTTGCCGGCGCGCTTGGGTTTGAGCCCGGCGACCGTCTGGATGTAACCCTGAACGGGGCGCGGCGCCAATTTACCATTGCCGGCCTGGTGCAGTCACCGGAATATCTCTATGCGGTTGCGCCGGGCGATCTGGTGACAGATGCGGCGCATTTTGCGGTGCTCTGGATGAGTGAGCCGGCTCTGGCGGCCAGTTTTGATATGTCCGGCGCGTTCAATGAAGCTGTCTTGTCGCTCACCCGCTCTGCAAACCTGGCCCGGGTGCTTGATGAAATCGATGCGCTGCTGGAACCCTACGGCGGGCTGGGCGCATATGGGCTTGCCGACCAGGTGTCCAACCGCTTTGTATCGGATGAAATCTCCAGCCTCGCCACCAGCGGCCGCACGGTGCCGCCAGTCTTTCTGCTGGTGGCGGCTTTCCTGCTTTACATCGTGATTTCGCGCATCGTGACAGCGGAACGTGAAGAGATCGGCTTGTTGAAAGCGTTTGGTTACAGCAATGCGGAAGTTGGATTTCATTATCTCAAGCTTGTGCTGCTTATTGCGGTGGTGGGATCGCTTGCCGGCGGCGTTGCAGGCATTATCGCCGGGCGATCGATGGTGGTACTCTATCTGCAATATTTTAACTTCCCGCTGCTGGTCTTCCGGCTTGATTCGGGCTCATTTCTGATCAGCGTCGGTATCAGCGTGCTGGCAGCCTCTGCCGGCGGCATTATTGTATTGCGCAAAGTTGTCGCGCTGAATCCGGCAGCGGCGATGCGCCCGCCGGTGCCACAGGATTTCAGCGCCGTGGTGCAGATTGCACCGTTGGTGAGACGCTTTCTGGACCAGCCAAGCCGCATGGTGCTGCGACGGCTGACGCGCCAGCCGATGCACATGCTGGGCGCGCTGACAGGCATTGCCGCAGGCACCGCGCTTACCGTGGCGATGATTTCGCTGCTGTCGGGATTTGACCGGATGATCGCGGTTAGCTTTGGCATTGTGGACCGCAGCGATCTGACCGTTACCTTCACCCGGCCGGTGAGTGAAGCTGCGCTTTATGAGCTGGCAGCACTGCCCGGGGTGATCGATCTGGAGCCTGTGCTTTATGTGCCTGCGGTGTTGTCCAATGGCCTGCGCCGCTACCGTGGACCGGTCACAGGTCTGAAAGAGTTGCCGCGGCTGAACCGCGCCTTGGATGGGCGGCTGCGCCCCATTGCCATGCGGCAGGACGGGCTGATCCTGGGCAACAGCCTGGCGCGGGTGCTGGACGTGCGCCCCGGAGATCTGGTCCACATAGATGTGCGCGAGGGGGCGCAGCCACAGGTCAGCCTGCCAGTGGTTGCAATTGCAGATACGTTGCTGGGCGCGCCGGCGTATATGGATATTGCGGCGCTGAACCGGGCTTTGGGGCGGGGCAGCCAGTTTTCGGTTGCCTATCTGCGTGTTGACACGTTGCGCCTTGACGCGTTGTTTGATCGGCTGAACGCCATGCCGCTTGTGGCGGGGGCACAGCTGAAAGCGGACACCCAGGCCGCGTATCAGACACAGATGGACAGCGGTGCCGGGGCAATGCGATTTGTGATGCTGCTGGTGGCCTCGGTGATCACTTTCGGCATCGTCTATAACGCAGCCCGCATCGCCTTTGCTGAACGTATGCGGGAGCTGGCCACATTGCAGGTGATAGGCTTTACCCGCTCGGAGGTCGCTTTTGTGCTGTTTGGCGAGTTGGCGGTTGTCACGCTGCTGGCGCTGCTGCCTGGCCTGGCAGGAGGACATTACCTCTCTGCTGTGATCGCCGCAGGGTTCAGCACCGATATGTATCAGATCCCGGCGGCGACAACCCCGGCGGGCCTGGGGGCGGCGGCCCTGGCAGTGCTGATCTCGGCCGCTGTTTCTGGCTGGGTGGTGAAGCGGGATATCAACCGGATGGACCTGGTTTCCACCCTGAAAACAAAGGAGTAACGGTGTGGTCAAACGCTATTCGCGCAATGTCCTGACCCTGGTGGCTGCGGGCCTGATACTGGGAGCGCTGGCGCTCGCGTTCCGACCGGTTGCGGTGCTGGTCGATCTGGGGGCGCTGCGCAGAGGCGCGATGACCGTGACCATAGATGAAGAAGGCCGCACCCGGGTGCATGATGCCTATACCGTGTCCACCCCGGTGGCCGGGCGGCTGTTACGCATAGATGTGGAGCCGGGGGACCCGGTGGTTGCCGGGGAAACCATCGTGGCACGTATGTTGCCGACAAATCCGGCGGTGCTGGATGCGCGCACCCGGGAACAGGCGCGTGCAACAGCGGCCGCGGCCCGGGCTGCACTGCGTCTTGCGGACGCAGATCTTCTGCGGGCGCAGGCAGAACGCGAACTTGTTGTGTCCGATCTGCAGCGCACCAACGCCCTGGCGGCGCGTGGCATCGTCAGCCGGGCGGCGCTGGAACGGGCGGAGCAAAAGACCCGCGCCGCCACCGCCGCAATGGACACGGCTGACGCAGCGGTCGCGATGCGCCAGGCCGAGCTGATAAATGCCGAGGCGCAGATGATTGGCTTTGATGACCCTGGCCTGGCCGCGGGCATCGGCAACGGAACCACCCGCAGTGATGAGATTATTCTGCGGGCGCCGGCGAGCGGCTATATCCTGCGGGTGCTGGAGCGCAGCGAAACCACCTTGCCGGTCGGGGCGCCAGTGGTTGAAATCGGCGATATTGAAAATGATCTGGAGGTCGAAGTGAAACTTTTGTCCCGCGATGCGGTGCGGGTGCGAGTCGGCAACCGGGTAATTATTGACAATTGGGGCGGGGAAAATGTCAGCCGGGTGGACCCCTGGGGTTACAGCCAGGTCTCGGCGCTGGGAGTGGAAGAGCAGCGGGTGAATACGGTGATCCAGTTCACCGGCGACAGCGCGGAGCGGCAAAGCCTTGGCCACGGTTTCCGGGTCCGGACGCGCATTGTGATCTGGGATTCTGATGAAGCGCTGATTGTGCCGTCCAACGCCTTGTTTCGCGACGGAACCGGCTGGGCGGTGTTTGTTCTCAATGACGATCGCGCTGTGCTCACCCCGGTCACCATCGGCCATAACAACGGTCAGGACGCAGAAGTTCTGAGTGGATTGTCGCTGCAGGATCAGGTGGTGCTCTACCCGGCCTCCGGGCTTGCGGATGGCAATCTGATCGCGCCACGGCAGTATTGACGTTCGCGACCCGGCAGGCGGTCAGGGCGGAATGGCGGATCCAATAATCTTGAGCGGGACTGTGGCGATCTGGCGATGCAACCGTGGCAGAATGGGCGAGCGTTCCGGCGATCAGCTGGTGCCGGAACGGATGGGGCCGGCGCGCAGCATTTTACCGTGCAACTCTTCGCCCGGCAGCCAGGCGGCGAGCTTTTGGCGCAACTCCAGCAGCGCTGCCATATCAACCCCGGTCTTCATGCCAAGGCGCTCCAGCATGTAAACACAGTCTTCCGTTGCGATATTGCCGGTGGCACCGGGGGCAAACGGGCAGCCGCCCAGGCCGCCAAGCGCCGCATCAAAGCGACGAACGCCAGCCTCGGTTGCCGCGACCACATTGGCCAGGCCCATACCACGGGTATCGTGGAAATGAGCCGCCATTGCCGCCTGACCACAGCCTGGCATCGCATCGCGGAACAGGGTCGCCACGGATTTTGGGCCGGCGTGGCCCACAGTGTCGGCGAGGCTGATTTCATCGGAACCAAAATCGGCAAGCTGTGCAGCGATATCACAGACGCGTGCCGGATCAACGGCGCCTTGTATCGAGCAGCCAAAGGAGGTGGCGATGATGCAGGACAGTTGCAGTTCGCCCGTCAGCCCGCGTGCCCGACGTTCTTCAAACAGCGTGCGGGCCATGGCGATGGAGGCGTCGGTGGAACGGCGCGTGTTGGCCTGATTGTGGGCTTCGCTGGCGGAAAGCACATAGGTGATTTTGCGCGCGCCAGCGTCCATCGCCCGCAGCGCGCCTTTGAGGTTGGGCACCAGAACTGAGGCCAGCAAGCCCTCGATTTGCAGCGCACCAGTGAGCACATCGGCGGCGTCAGAAAACTGTGGCATCACTGAAGGCGGGACAAAAGAGGTCACTTCAATCTCATTAAAACCGGCGGCGGCCTGGGCGGCACACCAGTCGAGTTTGATCTCTGTCGGCAGCAGCCTGGTCACCATCTGCAGCCCGTCGCGCAAGCCGACTTCGCGGATGCTTACTGTTTCAGTCATCGCAACTGCCCTTACGCGCCGGTAAAACGCGGTTTGCGTTTCTCGTTAAAAGCCAGAACACCTTCTTGCCGGTCGCTGGTGGGAACGGTGCGGTTATAAGCTTCGATTTCAAAAGCCAGCCCGTCACTCAGCGACATTTGCAGACCGCGGTGAATTGCGCTTTTGGCCTGGCGCACGGCAATCGGGGCGTTGGCGGCAATTTCAGACGCGGTGGCGATCGCCGCCTCCAGCAGCGTTTCAGCGGGGTAAATGGCGTTGAGCAAGCCCCAGTCCAGCGCGTCTTGTGCGGAAAAACGCCGGGCCGTCAGGATCAGTTCTTTGGCACGGCGTTCGCCCACCGCCCGGGCCAGGGTCTGGGTGCCACCGGCGCCGGGGATGATGCCGATGCGGGTTTCCGTCTGGGCAAAGACGGCAGTCTCGGCGCCATAGGCGAAATCCAGCGCGGCAGTGATTTCACAGCCGCCACCATAAGCCGCGCCGTTGATCGCGCCGATTGTGGGCAGCGGGCAGTCGAGGATCGCGCGGGTCATGCGTTCAAAAATGACATGCTGCAACTTCCAGGCCGCGTCACTCATGCCTTTGCGTTCTTTCAGATCGCCGCCGGCGCAAAAGGCGCGCGCCCCGGCACCGGTCATCACCACCGCGCGTATGTCGCCCGCATCCAGGTTGAGGTCTTCAAACAGATGCATCAGATCGGTCGCCATTTGCGTGTTGAACGCGTTGGAGGCTTCGGGGCGGTTCAGCGTGACCAGAAGAACATGGTCGGCGGGCTGGCTTTGCAGCAGGGTGGTAAAAGTACGGGTCATAATGACATCCTGTAGAGAACGGTCAGTTTGTGCAGATCATCGGGCAGGGGTGATCATAGCGCAATTCAAATTTTGGCAGGCCTTCTATGCCGTCTTGGTATTGATGCCGTTCAGGGCTGCACCAGATCAGCGCCCGGGCGGGCCTCAAGCTCGCCGCTGGCCAGCATTCCGGCCAGCACGTCTTTCAACAATATGATTACCGCATCGGTGGCCCGGGTGGTCGGGCGTTGCGATGGCTGAGCCAGGATCAGCTCGCGACGGGGTGTTTGCGGCAGGATGCGGCGGGTCTCCAACTGGCCGGCCTGGCGCTCTGCGGCGACGCTGGAAGCGGGCATGAACGTGTGGCACAGGCCGGCTTTGACCATCGCAACCAGGATCGGAAAACTGTCGACATCATAGGCGGATTGCAGTTCCACCCCGTGGTCACGGGCGATGCGGTCGATCACCATGCGTGGCCCCATCGGACGGCTGAGCAGCGCCAGAGGCAACACGGCCAACTGGTGAATGCTGATGCTGTCGCCCTGATCGGGAAGCGCTCCGGGCGGGCTGAGCAAAACGATGTCTTCGCTGAGCAAAGCGCTGGTCCGCAAGTGATATGCCTCCGTCGGACCATAAAGAAAACCGGCGTCGACGGTGCCATCCTGGAGCCATTCCAGCAGGCTCGTGGAATACGCCTCTTTCAGGTGCAGGGTGACGCCCGGCAGCTCTTTGCCGACCCGTTGCAAGAGGTGCACCGCCAGCGCGGGGGTCACGGTAGGCAGCACGCCCAGCGTGACCTGACCACTGATGCGTTTGCCCTGAGAGCGCACGTGAGCGACGGATTGCTCCAGCTGATACAGCGGCCCGGAGACCTGGCGCAACAGGTCGCTGCCGGCTTCGGTCAGCTCCATGCCGCGCACATGGCGGTCAAACAGCGGCACGCCAACGCTGTGTTCCAGCAGCTTGATCTGCCGGGACAAAGCGGGCTGCGCGATGCGCAACCGGTCCGAAGCGCGGCTGAGTGAGCCGGTCTCCGCGACGCAGATAAAGGTTTTCAACTGTTTGAAATCCATGTGGTGCCTTGCCGTTTTGTTATAGATGCCATGCTGCGATTATAGTTTTCTTATGGGGTGAGGCAATGCAGAGTTCAGCGGTCACAGATGCGGTTGTTGACGAAGCACACGACAAAGACAGGGAAATGAGCGGATCATGGGGTTAAACCGGGAATTAGACGGGCTTCTTGTTGTGTCGCTGGAACAGGCGGTGGCGGCGCCCTATTGCGGCCTGCTTCTGGCCGACAGCGGCGCACGGGTGATCAAAGTTGAACGCCGCGAAGGCGATTTCGCCCGTGGATATGACACCGGTGCCGGCGGGCAGAGCAGTTTTTTCGCCTGGCTGAACCGGGGCAAGGAATCGATCTGCCTTGATCTGAATGCGGATGATGACCGGGCGTTGCTGGAAAACTTGCTGCTGGATGCCGATGTGCTGCTGAGCAATCTCGCCCCTGGCGCGCTGGCGCGCAAAGGGCTGACCGGTGCTGCGTTGCGCAAAAGCAATCCCGGGCTGATCACCTGTGCGATTTCCGGCTATGGCGGCACCGGCGAAGGCGCAGATAAGAAAGCCTATGATTTCCTGGTCCAGGCCGAAAGTGGTCTTTGTTCTGTCACCGGAACGCCGGACGGGCCAGCACGTGTGGGCATTTCCATCACTGATATCTCCACCGGGCTGACCGCCTATTCAGCGATATTACGGGCGCTGATCCAACGCGGCAAAACCGGAGTTGGCATTGATCTGGACATTGCGATGTTTGATGTGATGGCGGACTGGATGAATATGCCTTTGATGGGCCATCGGTATCTGGGCGGTGCGCCGGCGCGGCTGGGGCTGACCCATGCGAGTATCGCGCCTTACGGGGCGTTTGCCGCCGGGGACGGTACGCAGATATTGCTGGCGATCCAGAATGAGCGGGAATGGGTCGCTTTCTGTGACAGTGTTCTGGAGTTGCCGGGGCTGGCGCGGGAGACGCGTTTTGCCGACAATGCCAGCCGGGTGCGCAACCTGGCGGCGCTGACCACAATCATCAATGCGCAGTTCGCTGGGCTTAGTGGTGACGCATTAAGCGCCCGGCTGGAAACGGCGCGCATTGCCACCGCACGGCTGAACAGCGTGGCGCAATTGTCAGAGCACAGCGCACTGCGTAATCTGAGCGTGCGTTTTGGCGAGGCTGAAGTGCAAGTGGCGGATCTGCCGGTTAAAACCGACGGGGCGCGCGCGAGAAATGTGCCGCTGCTGGATCAACATGGCGCTGCGATCCGCGCCGAATATTCCCGTGCCACGGCTGAGGGCGCGGGCCCGCCGCAGATGCCGCAACCTGAACCGACGCTCTGAGTCAGAGCTGACATAATCGAAAGCGAGACGATGAACTACCAACTGGACCATCCCGAAATTCGTGAAGCCGTTTCCCGCCTTTGTGCTGATTTTCCTGGTGAATACTGGCAGAAAACGGACCGTGCGCAGGCCTATCCGGGCGAATTCGTGCAGGCTCTGACCGAGGCGGGGGATCTGTCGGCGCTGATCCCTGAGGAATATGGCGGGCTGAGCCTGACTATTTCAGCTGCCGCCGCAATTCTGGAAGAAATACATCGCTCCGGCGGCAATGCCGGGGCCTGCCACGCGCAGATGTACACAATGGGCACGGTGCTGCGCCACGGATCGGACGCGCAGAAACAAAAGTATCTGCCTGCCATTGCAGAAGGTACGTTGCGGCTGCAGGCCTTTGGGGTGACGGAGCCCACCAGCGGCACGGACACCGGATCATTGCGCACTTTTGCCAGACGCGAGGGCGACGGGTTCATCGTCAACGGCCAAAAAATCTGGACCTCGCGGGCGGAACATTCCGATCTCATGCTGCTGCTGGCACGGACCACGCCGCGTGACAAAGTCGCGAAAAAGACCGACGGTCTGTCTGTATTTCTGGTTGATATGCGCGATCTTCCGGAGAAAACGCTGACTATCCGCCCAATCCGCACCATGATGAACCATTCAACCACAGAGTTGTTCATGGACAACATGCCGGTGCCTGCGGAAAATATGATTGGCGAAGAGGGCAAAGGGTTTCGGTATATCCTGTCAGGCATGAATGCCGAGCGCATCCTGATTTCCGCTGAATGTATTGGCGACGCCAAGTGGTTCATTGAAAAAGCTGCTGCTTATGCCAGTGAGCGTTCCGTTTTTGGCCGCCTCATCGGCCAGAACCAGGGCGTCCAGTTCCCCATTGCCCGCGCCTATGCCCGGATGCGCGCTGCTGAACTGGTATTGAAAGAGGCGATCCGGCGCTATGAGGCCGGTGAAAATCCGGGCGAAGAGGCAAATATGGCCAAGATGTTGGCGGCGGATGCGTCCTGGGCTGCGGCGGAAGCTTGTGTGCAGACATTTGGCGGATTTGGCTTTGCAGAAGAATATGATGTGGAACGGAAATTCCGCGAAACGCGATTGTATCAGGTGGCACCGATCTCGACCAATCTGATCCTGAGCTATCTGGCCGAGCATGTGCTCGATATGCCGCGTTCCTATTGAAAGGCCTTGCTGTGACCCGAGACATCTCTGCTGAAATCGCCCGGTTTGTGGTGACATGCGACGGGGCGTCTGTGCCGCAAAGCGCGCGTGACGTGATGAAATTGTCGCTGCTGGACTGGGTGGCGGTGACGCGGGCCGGGCAGGCGGAGCCGGTCGCAGATATTGTGCGCTCGATGGTGGCGGAGGAGGGCAGTTCAGGGCCCTGTTCGGTCGCTGGTCTGGAGCACGGGTTGGCACCGCGTGCGGCGGCGCTGATCAACGGCACGATTTCCCATGCACTGGATTATGATGACACCCATTTCATCTATCTCGGCCATCCCAGTGTCGCAGTGGTGCCGGCGGCGCTTGCCATTGCTGAGGCCGATGGCGTGTCCGCGTCTGAGTTTCTGGAGGCTACGCTGATTGGCGTCGAGATCGCCTGCCGTATGGGCGACTGGATCGGTGGGGTGCATTATCGCAAGGGTTTTCACATCACCGCGACTGCTGGCAGCTTTGGTGCGGCGGCGGCGGCGTCCCGACTATTGAAGCTGAATGAGGCACAGACCCTGACCGCG
>MAAC01018351.1_pt1 | contig 10748 bp, 7 predicted proteins | sample 1115981 | NCBI WGS metagenome assembly MAAC01 (sample SAMN04961126, study PRJNA320927) | seawater metagenome | isolation source: sample BD02T64 sea water enriched with oil for 64 days | place: USA:Gulf of Mexico | collected 2013-07-27 | reverse complement strand
AATTAAACTGCTGTTAAACGCCTTGGCTAAGAAACCGAGAAAAATGCCAAGGATGATCAGCAATGGATAATGCCAAAAATCGATCACCAGATAGGCAAAAAATTCATATTCATGAAACGAACCAAACACCGCATTGGTCATCATCGAGCCGATGATCGAAGCCAGTATTACCGGGATGAATATATGCAATTTATATTCACGCAATATTACTTCCATGACAAAAATTACTGCCGCCAACGGGGTATTAAAGCTGGCCGAAATGCCAGCGGCAATACCACAGGCACATAAGGTTCTGATCGCGTTTTGCGGCAATGCCAGTTTGCTGCCGAGAAAACTGCCGCTGGCAGCACCTATATGTACCGCAGGACCCTCTCTTCCCACCGAGAAACCGCCGGCCAGCGCAAAAATACCGCCAAAAAATTGGGTTAAGGTATTTTTAAACGGTATTGACCCATAAGCGACTTTTAAGCGGTGTATGACAAATGGGATCCCCATCCGGGTGTATTTAAATCCTAGCAACCAGGCGAAGCCCAAAATAAAGGTCACGGCGATAATGGGGGTTATTAAACGCTGAATTTCTGATAAAGTGGTGTAGTCATCGATGTTTTCAAGATACAATAATTGTAATGACTCAATACTTAAACGAAACAAAATAATAAACACAGAGGCAAGAGTGCCACCAAGTAACCCCAACAGGCACAATTGCCAAGAAGGTTCCGGTTTGGCCAGTTTCTTCCTCAATGATTTAAGGGACATGGATATACCTTAGCTGTGTTTTTCTTGTGTTGTAGAAGATAATTTGTTTGCAAGTTTAACATACTTAAATTAGATAATACGTTAAAAATGAATTGGTTAAAAAAAATAACAATGTCCCGCCTGCACGCTCGTTTTGGCGCTTTTAAATTATTAATCAGTGGCGCTGCCTTGCTGCTTGTGGTGGCAGTGATGGCTTTTCAGACCGGTAATTTTTATCAAAAACATCAAAACCGGATGATTGCCGAGCAAGCACAACGCCTTGAGAAACTCTATCAAAAAAATGAACAAGCGATCAGCCAGATAAATACCTTGCAAGTGGAACTGGCAATAGAACGTCTGGCCAACCAAAAAATGCAACAAGCATTTCGAACAATTGAAGATGATCATTTTTCGTTAAAAAAAGAATTGGCTTTTTATGAAAAAATAATGGCACCAGAAAAGCAGGCCAATGGCATTATTATCGATGAGGTTCAAATTGCGGCAACCAACAGTGCTAATCATTATCGAATTCGTGTGGTGTTAGTGCAGCAGCAAAAAAGTAAACGCTATGCCAAAGGCCATTTAGAGGTGACTTTTGATGGCAGTTTGGTAAATCGTCCGGCAACGGTGAATATTACTAACATTTCTGAACTGGATAAAAAAGCACTGTCATTTAGTTTCCAATACTTTCAGGTGATTGAAGGTGAGTTCACCTTACCTGATGATTTCATTCCTGAAAAAATCGATGTGTCGGCGATTTTACCAGCGGGTCGTTGGCAAAAAAAGCACCGTCTTGATGAAACTTATCCCTGGTTAAATAACAAAGAAAGTTAATCATTTCGCTTTGTCGCAAGTAATACTTGATTAAATTGCTCAGGTTTAAGATAATTCGCCTAAGATTTAACCCCAGAGTTGTAAAAAGAACCAATGTCAGAAAATCAATTGCCAATTCAATTTAGTGATGCTGCCGCTAATAAAGTGAAAGTATTGATCAGCGAAGAAGAAAATCCAGAATTAAAATTGCGGGTTTATGTAACCGGTGGTGGTTGTTCGGGTTTTCAATATGGCTTCACCTTTGATGAAAAAGTTAACGATGGCGACATGACCATAGTGAAACAAGGCGTTACTATGGTGATAGATCCAATGAGTCTGCAATACCTGGTAGGTGGCACTGTCGATTATATTGAAGGCCTGGAAGGCAGTCGTTTCTTGGTGGATAACCCTAATGCCGAAACTACCTGTGGTTGCGGTTCTTCGTTTTCCATCTAAAATCATCTATTCTTAGCGTCAAAAAGCAGCAAGTTAATGAAAATAATGTAAATTAATTGCTGCTTAAATACCCATCTTCGTTTTATACTAACTCCATAACTTATAATAATTTTTATAAAAATTTGGGGAAGGTATGCGTTTTAACAGCCAGTGGCTGGATCAACGTCCGTACGTCATTGCTATTTTCATCAGCTTGTTACTAATCATTTGGTTAGCGACAGGGCTGGGTAATGAAAAAATTAACCCCGATATCACTGCTGAAAAACGAGCGCCGGTACCGCAAGTCAAAGTCGCAACTTTTGTCGCTGAGCAGGTTGCTAATACCGTGAATTTGTATGGACGTACTGAACCTGATCGTATTGTTACGTTGCAAGCACAGGTAAAAGGCACAATTACCCAAGTATTTGCTAAACGAGGCAGCTTTATAGAACAGGGAGATGTGATCGCAGCAATCGCATTGAATGAACTCCCCGCCCAGCTTGAGCATTATCGAACTTTATTAAAACAACGCCGTATTGATTATTATGGCGCCAAGGAACTGTTTAAAGACGGTTATCAGGGCGAGTCGGCATTAGCGCAAAAACTTTCCGATGTTACCGATGCCAAAGCGGAACTTGCGCGCATTGAAAAAGACATCGGCAATACCACGATTGTTGCCCCATTTGCAGGTGTACTAAATGAACGTTACGTCGAAGTGGGTGATTATGTCGGCATCGGTGAAGATATTGCCATGGTTGCCGATCTCGACCCCCTGGTGATCAGAGCTCATATTACAGAAAATCAGGTGATCAAGGTAAAAGAGGGGCAAGTCGCCAACATTGCTCTTTTAGGCGAAAAACAAATCCAAGGTAAGCTGCGTTATATCGCCAGTGTCGCCAATGAAAACACCAACACTTTTAAAGCCGAAATTGCCATCGAAAATGGTAATTACCAGTACCTGGCAGGGATCAGCGCGGAAGTGGAATTACCGTTAGAGCAAGTGTCAGCAATTAAACTATCGCCAGCATTATTGGCCTTGGATGAAATGGGCAATATCGGGGTGAAATCTGTGGTCGATGACCATGTTGTTTTTACCCATATTAATATGGTCAAAAGCGATGAGACTGGCGTTTGGTTATCAGGCCTGGGGGATGAAGAACAAATCATTATCTTAGGCCAAGGTTTTGTCCGCCCCGGGGATAAAGTAAACCCTGTCAGCTCAGAGCCGTAATTTAACATGCTAACCCTTATCGATTCGGCCCTGCAACGCACTCGCTCAGTAATGATGACTTTTATCTTATTATTGATTGCTGGCGCAGTAACCTATGCCAATATCCCGAAAGAATCGAACCCGGATATCACCATACCGATGATTTATGTCTCTATCATCCATGATGGCATTTCGCCGGAAGATGCTGAGCGAATGCTGGTTCGGCCGATGGAAAATGAATTAAAAGCGATCGAAGGCATCAAGGAAATGAGCGCCACGGCGAGCGAGGGTCATGCCAGCATTACCTTAGAGTTCAATCCCGGATTTGATTCAAACGAAGCGTTATCCAATGTTCGCGATAAAGTGACCCTGGCAAAAGCCAAACTTCCCAATGAATCTGAAGAGCCGGTAGTCAAACAGGTCACCATGGCAAATTCTCAGCCCGCCGTGACGGTCTTTCTATCGGGGCCGGTGAGTGAACGTGGCTTGATAACCATCGCCCGTGATCTGCAAGATAAAATAGCCAGCATGACGCAAGTACTGGAAGTGGACATTGGTGGCGATCGCGAGGATATGGTGGAAATTATCGTTGATCCGCTGTTAATGGAAAGTTACGGTCTAGATCAAAATGATATTTATAATTTAGTCGAACGTAATAACCGCCTGGTACCTGCGGGAACTATGGATACCGGCAAAGGTCGTTTTGCGATTAAAGTACCATCGGTGTTTGAGTCGGTAAAAGACCTAATGGAATTGCCGGTAAAAGTGGACGGTGATCGAGTGATCACCTTCCAGGATGTTGCCTTGGTTCGCCGTGCTTATAAAGATCCCACCAGTTTCGCTCGCCTTAATGGCGAGCGGGCAATTTCAATCGAAGTCAAAAAACGCCCTGGGCAAAACATTATTGAAACCGTCGATAATGTCAAAGCCTTGATTGCGAGCGAACGTAAATTCTGGCCACAACATATCCTGGTTAATTATACTGGTGACCAATCAAAACAAATCAAAACCATGCTCAGCGATTTGCAAAACAATGTGATTTCGGCGGTTTTACTGGTGGTCATAGTCATTGTCGCGGCATTGGGTACACGCACTGCAATGTTAGTCGGTTTGTCTATTCCCGGTTCTTTTTTAACGGGGATTTTGGTGTTAGCAATCTTTGGCTTAACGGTAAATATGGTGGTGTTATTCGCTCTCATTATGGCGGTTGGCATGTTAGTCGATGGTGCCATCGTAGTAACCGAATTTGCCGACCGAAAAATGAGCGAAGGTGTAAATAAACAGCTTGCCTACAACATGGCCGCCAAACGTATGGCCTGGCCAATTATTGCCTCCACTGCCACCACACTAGCGGCGTTTGCGCCACTGCTTTTCTGGCCTGGTATGATGGGCGAGTTTATGAAATTCATGCCAATAACCTTAATTGCGGTATTGACGGCTTCATTAATTATGGCTTTGGTGTTTGTCCCTACTATGGGCTCATTGTGGGGCAAGAGTCGATTAATTTCGGCCGCAGAAAAACAACAATTACTGGAAGCTGAAAACGGCGAAATCGGTAACCTTAAAGGCTTGATGGGGAAATATATTTCGCTGTTAACGGTTGCCATCACTCACCCGATTAAGGTGTTGATGATCACCATTTTGTTCGCCATTGCGGTAGCGGTAAATTATTATAACTCAGGATTAGGTAGTGAATTTTTCCCGGACGTAGAGCCGGAAGGGGTTAATTTAAAAGTACGCTCGTTTGGTGATTTATCGATGAGTGAGAAAGATGAAATCATGACCGAAGTGGAACGACGTATTCTTGATATGGAGGATATTAAATCGCTATATTCGCGAACGGGGGGCAACGATTTAGTTGGCACACTGAGAGTAAACTTAATTAACTGGCAGTTTCGTAAAAATGGCGATGAGGTGGTTAGCGAATTACATCAACGTTTAGATAGCTACGCTGGCGTCGAAGTTGAAGTGCGCAAAGATAAAATGGGGCCACAACAAGGTAAAGATCTCGAGTTGGAATTATCATCCAGATTTCCTGAAAAATTAGAAGATGCCGTGCGGAAAATCCGAAAAGTTCTGGTTAGCAATGCGCAACTGACCAACGTTGAAGATGGTGGTTCTAAAGCGGGTATCGAGTGGCAGTTAAAAGTTGATAGAGCGTTGGCCGCGACGTTTAGTGCCGATGCGACCTTAGTCGGTACTTCCGTGCAGATGGTAACCAATGGTTTAAAGCTGGGCGAGTACCGTCCGGATGATGTCGATGATGAGTTAGATATTCGAGTACGTTTTCCTGCCGAGAAACGCAGTATCAGCCGTTTAGATGAATTGCGCTTAAAAACATCGGAAGGCTTAGTACCAATCACTAATTTTGTTGAGAAAAAAGCCGCGCCAAAAGTAGACACTATTCGCAGAATTGATGCTAAACGGGTTATTGTTATTAAAGCTGATTTAGTGCCGGGTGCGCAATTAGGTAATGTCTTACCTTTATTGCAGCAGCAATTAAAAACTCTGGATATCGACTGGTTATCGGTTGGGGTAGCGTTTAAAGGTGAAAACCAAGACCAGCAAGAATCGCAAGATTTTCTGGTTAATGCCTTTGCGATTGCATTGTTTGTTATGGCGATTATTTTGGTCACCCAATTCAACAGTTTTTATCAGGCGTTTTTAATCTTATCGGCAGTGTTGTTTTCCACCGTTGGCGTATTTTTGGCACTACTGATTGCCGGTAAGCCGTTTGGTATTGTGATGTCGGGTTTAGGGGTTATCGCCTTGGCGGGTATTGTGGTAAATAACAATATTGTGCTGATCGATACCTACAATGTATTGCGCCATTCAGGTTATCGAGCCAAAGAAGCCATTTTAAGAACCGGAGCACAACGTTTACGGCCGGTATTATTAACCACCACAACAACCATTCTTGGCCTAATGCCAATGGTGTTGCAGATGAATATTGATTTTGTCAGTCGAGACATTAGTTTTGGTGCGCCATCCACTCAGTGGTGGGCACAGCTTGCCACCGCGATTGCCGGCGGCCTGACCTTTGCCACCCTATTGACCTTGGTTCTTACCCCATGTTTATTAGCATTAAGAGACTATAAGCAAGAAAAGAAAGCCAAAATACAATGGGTTGCCGCTCCCGCCTACGAAGAAGTGTAAACTTTCTACATACATACATACATACATACATACATACATACATACATACATACATACATACATACATACATACAAACACATGCATCAACCCTAAATACTTTTAGTCTCTATGTGTCGCTTTCGCATCGAATTGATTATTATACCAAGTCCGTCCATTTATTGACTAATAAATGGACGGACTTGGTATAATTTCCCCACCCAGAAAATTAGGAACACCCTATGTTAAAAGCCATGTTGCAGACCTTTGTGCTAACTGCGGCCTTATCTGCCCCTGTTGTCCATGCTGCGTATTTAAATGACGCTGAGATAAAGCAAATTGATGCTTTAGAAAACACCGCGTTAAATTCTGATTTAGCCTATCAAATTGAAGAGTCACTAACGACCGAGGTAGGTGCTCGTATGATCGGCACCGAAGGCGATAAACGTGCCATCGCCTGGGCGGTTGAGAAAATGAAGTCTTTGGGTTTTGATAAGGTCTGGACCGATGAAGTGGGTCATTATCAATGGATCCGTGGTGACGTTGAGGCCAAGGTGCTAGCGCCTTTTCCACAACCAATTAAAGCCCTCGCCTTAGGTGAAAGTGTAGGCACTGGCGAAACAGGCATTCAGGCAGAAGTGATACATTTTAACACTTTGGCCGATTTGCAAGCGGCAGAAGCTGGCAGCTTAACCAACAAAATCGCTTTTGTATCTTACCGTATGCAGCGCTCTAAAACGGGTAAAGGCTATAGTAAAGCGGTTGGCGCGCGGGTAAAAGGGGCAGCTGTTGCGGCTGAAAAAGGCGCTATTGGTTTTATCATGCGCTCGGTGGGAACCGACAATAACCGGACCCCGCACACGGGAATTACCCGTTATAAAAATGGCGTAAAAAAAATTCCGGCGGTGGCATTAGCAAACCCGGATGCGGATTTATTGATAAACCAGTTTAAACGTAAAAAGAAAGTTGAATTTTTCTTAAAAGTTACCGCCATGCGCAATGAAGTGGTCGCCGTTCGTGGTGCCAATGTCATTGGTGAAATTACCGGTAGCGAATTTCCACAACAAATTGTTGCTTTGGGAGCTCATCTCGATAGCTGGGATGTTGGTACCGGTGCTATTGACGATGGCTTGGGTGTGTCTATGGTAATGGCAGCAACGGCACATATCGCCAAGTTGCCAGTGCGTCCAAAACGTACTATTCGGGTGATTTTGTTCGCCGGTGAAGAAGTTGGATTATTGGGCGCTAAGCAATACATCATTGACCATAAAGCGACGTTGAACAATCATCTGATAGCCGCGGAATGGGATTTTGGTTTAGGCAAAATTTATTCGATGCAATCGGGTGTTGGCGACGTTTCAGTACCGGCGATAGCAGAGTTAGCAAGCTATATGGAATCACTCGGTGTTGCTTATAATAAGACGAATAAGGCCAGGGGCCAATCGGATATGGGTGCGGTAACGGATAAAGGCGTACCGGCGATGAACTTTGCCCCTGACGGCACTAATTATTTCGATATTCATCACACTGAAAATGACACCTTAGATAAAGTGGATGCTAAAGATTTGCAGCAAAATACTGCGGTATATACCGTATTTGCTTATTTTGCCGCGCAAGCGGATGTTGATTTTAGAAAATAAACTTCGCGGCTAAGTTGCTATAAAAAGGTTAACCTAAGTTGAAATAACAGGTTAACCTTTTTTGTTTTTCCCGTTATAGTAAAAATATCTACATAATACAAAGGAATAAAGTGATGAAAATAAGGAACTTAATGGCAATTGTTGCCTTGTTCACTGTGGCATTTGCCAGTCAGGCTGAAGCACCGGTTTGGCAGGTGAGTAAAAATGGCAATACAGTCTATATTGGCGGCACGGTACATGTATTAAGTGACAACGATTACCCGCTACCTGCAGCATTTGAACAAGCCTACCAAAAATCTGCGGTTTTAGTCTTTGAAATGGATATGAGTAAAGCTCAAACCCCAGAATTTCAACAACAAATGCTGGCAAAAATGACCTATCAGGATGGTCGCACTTATGCCGATGAATTAAAGCCGGAAACCGTCACTAAATTAAACCAATACATGCAAGAAAAAGGCTTACCAGTTGGTAATTTGCAAATGTTCAAACCGTCGATGTTGTCGGTGACGTTAACCATGATTGAATTGCAACGTTTGGGGCTTGGTGGTACTGGCGTGGATGCGTTTTATAATTTAAAAGGCATAAATGATAAAAAATCCTTTAAATACCTGGAATTGCCCGAGCAGCAAATTGATTATTTGGCCAATATGGGCAAGGGTTATGAAGATGAACTGATTCATTACACCTTAGATGATATGGCAAAGCTACCAACCGTGATGCAACAAATGAAAGGTGCCTGGCGTGTGGGTAACAACCAAGAGTTGTATAATATTGCGGCAAAAGAGTGGCAACAGTCTTTTCCTACCTCTTACAATCAGCTAATTGTCGAGCGTAATAATAATTGGCTGCCAGAAATTGAAGCGTATTTTGCCAGCGCTGAAATTGAGTTTGTGCTCGTTGGTGCTTTGCACTTAGTTGGTAAAGATGGGGTGTTAGAACAGTTAAAGATGAAAGGTTATACAATAACGCAGTTGTAATTGGTTGGCGGGGTTTCAACCTCGCGTAATTGCCAAGGCAACTCAAAGTGACTTTTCGCCATAACGCGAGACTGAAGTCCCACCAACCAAAAAAATCCGGCAATTGCCGGATTTTAACTAGAGTGCTAAGCGATAGGCTGTTTATTTATAGTAGCTTAAGCATTTTTCCACTTCGTTTTTCGAACCTAAAATCACTTCCACTCGTTGGTGAATATCGGTTGGTTCAATTTCCATAATTCGACCGGTACTGGTTACACTCAAACCACCGGCTTGTTCAATTAAGAAGCTCATCGGGTTGGCTTCATACATTAACCGTAATTTATAAGGTTTTTTAGCATCTTTGCTATCGGCAGGGTAAGTAAATAAACCACCGCGAACCAATACACGATGAACATCGCCGACCATGGCCGCAATCCAGCGCATATTGAAGTTACGCTCACGCGGCCCATCAGTGCCTGCCACTAAATCATTGATATAGTTTTGCATTGGTTCATGCCAAAAACGTTGATTAGACATGTTTGCCGAAAATTCAGAGGTATTTTCTGTCACTTTTACGTCGCGTTCAGTCAGCATGAAACTGCCGTGGGTTTTATCTAGGGTATAAAAGTGGGTACCATTACCTGTGGTCAACGCTAAAGTCGTTGCTGGACCATATAAAACATATCCGGCACAAACCTGGTTAACGCCCGCTTGTTTGAACATATCTGGATCATCTGCACTCATACCTGCTGGTGCTTCCATGATTGAGAAAATGGTACCAATCAATGAATTAATCTCAATGTTCGAACTACCGTCTAATGGATCAAACGAAACGATGTATTTACCACTTTCGTTACCGGCAACTGTGGTGTCTTCCTCTTCCGAAGATATGGCTTTTACAAAGCCTGATTCCAGCAGAATGTCTTTCAATAATTGATTGGAAACCACATCTAATTCTTTTTGTACTTCACCTTGAATATTTTCATCTAAGGTCGAACCCATAACCCCGCTCAAGTGCCCTTGCCCTACTCGGAAAGATATTTCTTTACAGGCGGCTAATATGGTTTTAATTAATGAAATCAAATCTAAAGGAACGTTATCTTGGCGCAATGCCGGGGCAATTCGTTGCATGGGGTACCTGAACTTTTGTAAATAAGAATGTAAATTAACAATTTTAAAATTAGTTAACCTGAACTCGGGATAATGAGAATTCAGGTTACCTATATTGTACAAGAAAATAGCCAAAATCTCTAAACAAAACTAAAAAACAACAGATTGAAAAAATATTTACTAGAACCTAAGTGAACTACCCCGCGACTTTCGCTTCGCTCGGATCGCTGGGCTTCTACAGTCTAGCTTTTAACGGCTAGCCTGCTTCTTTTTCCTCAGATCCCACACCAAACTTTGTTCGCTCAAAGACTTTCGTTTTATTAGATGATTTCTGCTGAGGTTTGGGCGTTACCCTGGTGATCATCCCGACCGCCATCAAATTTTTCTCACCGGTGTCAGCGACAGACTTGGCCGCAGACAGGTCTCTGCATTGTTCAAGGTGACAACTTTCACAGTGGAATGAACGTACGTTTAGGTCGAATTTATGCTCGTGCTTGCATTCATAACAAATGCCCGATGACTTCACGAATCGACCTATTTCATAGTATATGCCGCCATTTAAATCGACCTTATATTTGGCGAGTTCCGTGATCATACCCATCACATTATCGTTCACCATTGTGCCGTTAAATTGTTGCATACCTTTCACGTTCAAATCTTCAAACACTATGATATCACTGGCCTTGGCTATCGAGCAGGATACTTCGTGCGCAAAC
>MAAC01008064.1_pt1 | contig 10749 bp, 10 predicted proteins | sample 1115981 | NCBI WGS metagenome assembly MAAC01 (sample SAMN04961126, study PRJNA320927) | seawater metagenome | isolation source: sample BD02T64 sea water enriched with oil for 64 days | place: USA:Gulf of Mexico | collected 2013-07-27 | reverse complement strand
GTTTAAATTTAACACCTCAACCACTGCGGCTCTTGCTTGTGGATGTGTTGCACCATCATCCAATTCCTTTGCAGCATGAAGTGCGGCAGCGTCTACCAAGTTTTGTAAACGGCCTTTATTTAATAATAAATGTCCGCCGTCTAAGGCCAGTGACGCCATAGTGATCAAGGTTAACAAGCTGATGATAAACAACACTAAGACATTACCTTGTTGATGATGTGCTCTAAGATGAGGGGTAAACGTCAAGTAAGGTAAATTCATGAGCTTATTTGCCTTTACCTTTACCTGAACTCTGCTCAGTAACATCTCTGCCGGCTTTTGTTTCGTATGAACTGCCTAGATAGCCATTGATCACTTTCTTACCATAATTGCCATCGAGTGAGACGGCTATACCATCATTGCGCTCAGGCGCCTGAGGGTCTAGTATTTGAATTTCTTTGAGTTGTTGGCTTGACGTTGCAAGCTGATAACTGGGTTGTTCGGCACAACCAAGGGCTGTCAAAGCCGATGTGATAATTACAATAGATATTTTCATCATAGGTCCTTGTTACTGTTAAGTTCATGCCCATAACGTTGTGTTGTACCGCCATTATTTGGCAAGATATTGGTGTGGGTATTATCAAGTTGATTAAGAGAGCTTGTTGAACCAGTCGTATTTTGCTTTGTCATTTTTCCGAGTAAATAGAATTCCATATCAGAAACAGGAACAAATCCATCGGTCGGTAACATAATCCCCTGTTTGTTGAAGGGTCTAACCAAGCGTGGCGTCACCATAATAACCAATTCAGATTGACCGCTGACAAATTCATGGCTTTTAAATAATTGCCCTAAAATGGGTAAGTCACCTAATCCCGGTACTTCGTCGACACTGTCACGTAAAGTATCACTTAACAAACCGCTAATAGCGATGGTCTGCCCATCAGCGAGTTCTACGGTAGTTTCTGATGTTCTCTTGATTATAGAAGGCACAACTAAGGTGGTTGACGTGCCCGTTGGCGTAACACCAATGCCATTAGCATTGCTGAGTTCACTGACTAAAATCTTTAAATTTAGATTGATTTTTCCTGAGTCTAAAATGGTTGGCACAAAACTTACACCAACCCCAAAATCGCGAAACTGAATAGTGGTGCCATCTCTTCCTGGTACCGGTATTGGAAATTCGCCACCAGATAAAAACTCGGCTTTTTGACCACTCAAAGCAGTAATGTTTGGCTCTGCCAGTATTTTTGCCAAGCCATTTTGTTTTGCAACATCCAGTGCAAAATTAAATAACATATCGCCACTGAGGAAAGAGCCAAAAATATTACTGGTAGATTCACTACCAACAATTGAATCGATAAAGCCAGTGCCGTTTGCTATTCCGCCCCGACCATTAGAGCCGTTAAAAGACAATAACATGTTAGCATCTAACTTTCGTGCTATCTGCGTACTCACTTCAGCCACGGTTACTTCTAACATAACCTGTTGACCACCACCAATAGTGAGCATATTGAGTACTTCACTTTTGCTCTTGTTAACAGCCGCAGATTCGGCATAACCTTGTGCTAATTCTAATGCAACATTCATTTTGGCCAATGATGATGATTGCCCACTGACGATTAATTGCCCTTGAGATGATTGCACACCGATCACTTCACTAGGTAAAAAATGATGTAAACGCTGGCGTAAACTGTTTAGATCATGAGTAACTTCAAAATTTATAACATCCACTAATTTGTCATCTTCATCCCAGACCATAACATTGGTGGTGCCTAACCTTTTACCGACAATATAAAGCTCTTTGGCACGTAAAATTAAGATATCCAATATTTCTGAATTACCCACAGATACCCGATTGACCACCTGGTTCATACGCAAGTTTCTAGATTTAAAAATAGGCACTTTAACAACTTCGGCCTCAAGTGTTGTAGGCCCGCCAGCTAATGCAAAAGAGCTGATAAAAAGTTGTCCCAGTACTAACCAAACCCACAAACATAGGCTAGCAAGTAGCGTATTAAGGCGGATGTTTAATTCCATGACTGAATCCTTTTAATTTACGTTAATATCAACGTTTACTGTTTCTTGAGTTATACCGCGAATCAACTCCACCTTTTGGCGATGATAATCTTTTGACGGTACTTTATCAGTGACTTCAATAGGTGCTAACACAATCGGTGCCTCTGTTGCTCTTTTCGTTTTAGCGATAACAACCTCGTTATTATCAACGGGATTACGTAAAGCCAGTTGCAAATACCCTTTACTACGCGCATTCATTAATATTTCGGCTTGTTCCAAGTCAACCTCAACTGTAACAGAGCGCACTAATCGCGGTTTGTTTTCGTTATTAGCCGCGGTTTGGTCTATAGCTAAAATTTTGATATTAGACAAAATCACTTCGGTGTTGGCCTTTTTTTTAACCTGAAAAGTATTAAGAATATCAACGTGGTTTCCCGGTAATAAAAAACCAGAAACCCCTATAACATCATTGACCCGAATTGACACCGCACGCTTATTTTTACTAATTAAGCTCGCTAAAGAGCTACCATCGCCTTTAGTGGCCAGTCGTTCAGCACGGATTACCTCACCCACATAAAGGCGGTCTTTAGCCACTTTACCCATGACTTCGTCTACGTTATTAATCGCCTTTTCTGGAACCAGTGATTTGGGAAATACTGCTAATCTGAGATGTTTTCCTTCTAAGATAGTGCCAGTAGGTATCATAACGGTACTAACGACTACGTTGATTTGCTGCTCTGTTAATTCTTGGTTGCTTTCCAACCAATTTTTAGCGATAAATACAGCACCAAGACCAAAAATAGCCGACATGGAGACAAACGTAACGGTATTTCTATTCATAATAAACTCCTTAAGCTATAAGCTGCTCTGTTGGTTTTTTTACAAAATAATGCTGCCATGCAAAATCAAGCAAAGCCTGAGTAATATTGAGATCCAACTGATTAAATTTTATTTGATCATTAACAATACAAAGTATGTCTCTGGGGTAACAAGGTAAATAGGGTTGTTGGTCCACACTGTGGAGTGCATCAAGCAAGTAACTAAAAACCGCATCGTCACAGCTCAGTGCAAAATCAGCACAGGTTTGAAACCAGAGCTTTTTATAAAGCGCGATTGATAACGGTTCGAATTTGATTTTGTAACCCAAACGCCGTAAAAATGCATCGTCAACCAAACTCTGTGGCGCCAAATTGGTCGAAAATAATAAAACTAATTCAAACGGTATTTCAAAATGTAAACCATTAGGTAAAGATAAAAAATCTCGGCGCTCTTCCAATGGAATGATCCAACGATTAAATAACTGTACAGGGGTTATTTTTTGTCGACCTAAATCATCTAGTAATAAAATACCGTTGTTGGCTTTTAATTGTAGCGGCGCTTTATAAATACGACTGACGGGGTCAAAATTAACTTCCAGCATATCCTCGCTAAGCTCACCGCCAGTAATAATTAATGGCCGTTGGCATAAGTTCCAGCGTGGATCATGGCCGTGTGCTAACGAGACAAAGTTGGCTTTTGCCGTTGTATCCTGTTCATCTTTACTTAATATATGAATTTGGGGATCGTAAACCTGAATAATAGTATTATTTACTTCTAGTGCCGAAGGAATGAGTACTTCATCACCAAAAACCAAGTTTAAATGCCGACATAAATAGCTTTTGCCCACCCCAGGTGCACCATAAATTAAAATGGGTTTAGTCGAATTGAGTGCAGGGCCTAGCGCAGAAATAAGTTCATCACTGAACATTAATTGTTTAAATTTTTGTAATAATTGTTCACGTACCACCAAGGTGTTGCGACTCGTTTGCGCCAGACAAACATCGCTATATTGGTCAAGTGGAACGGGTGCCACTCCTAAATAGCCGCTATAGGCAAGCGCTTTTTCGGCTTCGGCTCTACCAACGCCACTGAGGGCATAACGCATTTGCCCATTAGCATTAGATTGGCGGTTTTCCAGCCAGTTAATGGCTTTGGCCTGATCTAATAAATTCTGAATAATGCCGCCACTTAACGCCATGTTTTCTGATAATTGTCGAACACTGGCAACATGCTCAACTAAAATATGTTTGATCAATAACTGCAGTAATAATTGTTCAGATAGGCCAGTTTCAGCAATGGTGCTCGGCCGTTTCGCCAAGGATGTTGCCGTTATCGTTTGTGGCAATTGGCTGCTATTAGATAATTGCGTCGCGCTCATCTCGCTAGTTAACAAATCATCCACTAAGATAGATTCGATTGGTTCGGAGGCCGCTATAGCCGATCCAGCATGTGATAATGCTTGGCTATCTGCAATTTGACTATCAGTACTCATGAGTAAACCCATGATCTTATTTGAAAACTAAGGGCGGCATAGAGCGTGTTGACTTGCGGGTTTAGATAACAAGCACAAATCCATCCCAAAGCCAGTGCTGGCGCATAAGGGACCCGTTGTGCAGCCGCTTCATTTTCATCGGGTTTATAATATTTACGTAATACAAAGCAGTGATAATAACGAATCGCGGTTGCCTTAATACCCGGCCAGCCCACTTTATGTGCAACCAGCAAAAGACTAGTGACCGCACCAAATATAATGCCGTATACTAAAGACCACAATAGTAGTTGCGGTCCCAATAAAGCACCGACCCCGATCATAAGTTTGACATCACCCGCCCCCAACATGCGAAAGTAAAAAGTGGGTAACAATAATACTAACGCCAAACCAGCACCGTAAAAGGCGTTCACTAAGCCCCCCCATTGGCCAAAGCCTGTTTGTAACACTATGCCTGAAAGCAATGCCAGCAAACAGAGCTGGTTAGGAATGCGTTGGTAACGCAGATCGAAATACAAAGCACAGCAAAAAACAACGAAAGTAGTTATTAATGCTTTACCTAAAACTGAATCAATCAATTCAAGACCCAGCACAAGACGCGGCAGAATCAACAGCTGTACACAAGTCTGAAATTTGACCTGTTGCTGCGGTTCCTAATTGATCAAAGGCTATGACCATACCACCAACGACTAGTCCACCGGCAATAGCATATTCCACTGCAGTTAAGCCACTTTCATCTTCGATAAAGTCCTTAATAAAAATTGTAAATTTATTCATTTTGCATTCTCCATTATATTTTTAATTAACTGTGCTCTTTGCGAATTGACTCAAAAATTTTTGAAAATAAATGATTGAGCGTATATGTAAATGTAGGAGAGGATTTATCATGCGACTAACATCATATTGCTATCTGTTGCACCAGATTGCGATGAGGTTAAATTATGTCTTTTATATGGTATTTTTAATCATAGGTATTTTTTTAAAATCTTGTTGTGAACACTCCCTGTTGAAATAATTAAACTAGACTATAGTTTTTATATGATTAAATTGATTTACTTCAAGGGAATGAACTTAACGAGTAATAGTGCATATGGTTAATAAAATTAACTCTTTTTTTATTCAATGGTTACTAACGATTTTTATTCTGCTGTTACTGGCGATTAATATTGTGCCCGCTTGGTATAATTACCAAACGAAAGTCGCGTTTAAATCTGAAATACCTTCAGAATCTAGTTTAGCTGAACGCTATATATCAAGGGGTGACTGGCCCGCAACAAAGGATAATGACCACGTCATAAATCACTATCAGCAATACCTGATAAAAATGGATGAAACGGATATAAAAACGCGGCTACGCCCTGTGTCAGAATAGTTATCTAATTAATGGAATGCAATATGTCCTCAGACCAAATGGATAAGAAAACGACAGTATCAATGAAGCGTACTTTATGGCGCACAGCTGCACTGTTAATTTTATTCATCATTCTCCTGATAAATTATCGACAGTTAGTTCAAGGTCAGCCGTTATTTTTATTTGTCGCTGCAATAAGGAGTGCTAATGACTATTCATTGAGCACAGGATTACTGCAGGATTTAGTCTATTTTTTTAGTGTAGTACTTGTTCTTCATTTGATGTGGGCAATAATAATTACCCTTTCCTGTAAATCTTTATTTAATCTTGCTGCCAACGACAACATCAAAACTCAGTACTGGTTGTCAGTAGTATTAATGCATATCACACTAATATTGGCAGCAAATGCTTATTTTTATCCAACGTCATTAGTGGGTTTTTTAAGGGCAACCCCCTTTAGTGAGCCTTATTTTTTAATGGGATTAAGTCTGTTGTTAATAGGACTTTTTTTACTGGGACTTTATCAATTAATAACAAAAATGAGTTTTATTCTCTTTTGTTTATCAGTTACGGTAATTGTGACTGGCTATCTCAGCTCAGATCGAACATCGGATTTTATAGCCACCAATAAAAAATCACCCAATGTAATTATTATCGGTATAGATGGGCTTAGGCCAGACCACCTAACCTATAGAGGATCGTCGAATAATATAACACCTCAATTAGACCATTTTTTATCTCAAGCGATGATTTATGATAAAACCTATACACCGATGGGGCGTACTTATGTTGCCTGGATGAGTTTGTTAACAGGGCAATATCCAAAAACACATGGAGCTAGGTTTAATCTGGCACCACCTGAACTTGTCAATAAAAATATACCCTTATTGAGAAAGCTCAATCAACGTGGTTATCAAACAACTTATGCCATGGATGAGCGAAGGTTTAATCATATTGATAAAACTTATGGTTTTAATCAGGTAATTGGACCTCAAGCTGGTGCTGCTGACTCGATTATTGCAACTTTTGCTGACTTGCCGTTAATAAATTTGCTTATCAATACCCCTATATCTAAAACATTATTTCCTTACCTTTATATTAACCGCGCCTATGGTAAAGCTTATGAACCAATTAATTTTAATCGTGACGTTTTAGTTAGTTTATCTATGGATAAACCTAACTTATTGGCTGTTCATTTTTGCATGCTGCATTGGCCTTATACATCAAAAGACTTTGTTACCCCAGATCCCGCTCTTTGGCAGGGAAACTACAATCATTTTTTATATCAGCAACTGATTAAAAAAGTTGATAATCAATTTGGTGAGTTTGTCGACGGCCTCAAACAGCAAGGGCTGCTCGATGATGCAATAGTATTTTTGATCTCAGATCATGGCGATGGTTTTAAATTAAACAAAGACTTAGTACTCAACACTAGTGCTGAGAGCAAAATATCTTTAGCTGTCAGTGCTTGGGGCCATGGGACTAACGTAATTGATCAAGAACAAAATGAAGTTGTAATGGCCTACAGCCGCTTTAAAAAAGGAAAATCAGTTTCAGAACATGTCAAAATTGAAGGCACATTTTCTCTGATTGATGTCATGCCGACCCTGTTTAATGAATTAGAACTTGAACTAACTAATGATGAAAATTTTGATGGATTGATATTGCCATTGAACAATGAATCAGTAGATAGTAACCGGATGGTATTTGTTGAAAGTTCACGGCCAGTTAAATCTATCAATACTAGCTTTATTGACGAACAAAAAGTGCTTTCAGAAACCGTTGCAAGTTATGAGGTAAGAGAAAATGGTCTCGCTGTAATGAAACCAGACATATATTCTAGTCTTATTGCGAAAAAGCAAAGAGCTGTATATTTTAAATCATGGCAACTGGCGATGTTGCCAAACTATGATGACTTAGTTTTGGTCAATACTACTAACAAACAGTGGCATAACTTATCCAGTTATCAGGGAGTTGCGCCATGGAGAAAAATGCTGAGTTCATTATGCGATCATAATAGTGGTGATATTGGCTTTGACCCACTAGATAAATGTAATGAAGTTATTACATTTGTTGGAAACGATAACTAAGCATTGTATGTTATTGATTTCACCTTATTAACGATATTCCCCTAAAATAGCTGCTATTTAGATAATTTGCAGTTATATACTGATTATCAACGAACAATCGTTATTACACTTGCTTGTATTGAAATCAAAGTGTTGATTTCTCTTCATAGATCAATAATGTTAAATCAAGAGCAACACAAAGAATCTGCTTAATTATTTAGTTCAAAAAAGATAGTTCATTAATTAAGGTAAATCGAATGTTGAAAAATTCGCAAAACACTACTAAGTTGAATGGTGATGGCTTTAACCGGATATTCAAAGCAAGTCTTTGTTCCTTGAAAGGCTTCAGAGCAGCCTATAAACACGAAGCTGCATTTAGGCAAGAGTCATGGCTATGCCTTTTATTGTTCAGCATTAGTTTTGAAATAACCTCTTCACCTAAAGATTGGCTTTTTTTAATATGTACCTTAATGTTTTTATTATTTGCCGAAATTGTTAACTCAGCCATAGAAGTACTTTCAGATAAAATCACCACGGAACATGATGAGCTCATAGGGCGAGCTAAAGACCTCGGCTCTGCCGCTGTTTTTATTGCAATGACAATTGTCGTTTTAGTTTGGGGAGTTTACATTTTTCAATACATCACTAACATGTGAAATAGATATTCCGGCTGGTAGATATTAGCAAGGTTATGCGAAATTCCAAGGCTAGTTGCTGTGAAAACTGTGGATATAACCATGTCTTAACGAGCGATTAGACTTGTTAAAAAGTGCTTGGGCTAAATTATATTCAGGTAAAAACACTTTTAATGCCTGGCGTTTGTTGTGCAATTTCTTTGAACTCTTGCTGACTAACTTTCAACTGCCATAAGTGGTACGTTTAACAATGCTAATAAACGAGATGAAAAACAGGTTTAATGACTGTACCTCATTAATGCACATTACGACGTCGTTCTTTATTAACACGTCGCTCTTCATTAACTTGTTCAACCATAGTTGTTGGAAAGAAGTCCATTCTTAAGCTCTGATAATGTTGATAAAGCTGACTTAATTCAATCTCAACTTCATTATTCATAAAGGCTGTTGGGGTGATGCCGATATGTTCTTTAAAACTTCGACAAAAATGGGAAGGATTAGCAAAACCCAACTGATAGGAAATGTTGGTTATACCGTTATCTGTTTGCCTCAATAGATATTCACTTTCTTCAAGACGTCTGCATAAAATATACTGACAATAACCGATCCCACATAAATCCTTAAACATATGGCTTATTCTACTGGGGCTTAAAAACAGATCTTTGGCAATGTCTCTTAGAGATGGTCCTGTGGCAAAGTGTTTTTCAAGCAATATAAATAAATCACTAAGTGGATGGTTTAATATTTCTTCTGTTAACGTCATCACATCAGACAGTCTAAGATCTTGATGAAAACATTCTATATTTGTGGTAGTGCTTATTTCTGCAACTAATCGAGTGACCTTATTTTCATCAAAAGGGGTTTGAAAGACATCCTTAATACCTAAACGTAACGCAAAATGCAGCAAAGGAATAGAAGTATGTTGGGTGAATATATAGAGTGGTCGATGTAAAGATTGTTGACGAAGTTGTTCTAAATTGTAATTATTAAGTTTTGATTGACTGTCCATCACATAACCAATAGCACCAAATGATTTTTGCATCTGCGGTATTTTGTCAAATGACGTGATAATTTTTGTCTCAAAATGCTTTGATAAACACAGGGAAACTTTTTCTACATTACTTTTATGATTACCTATTAGGGCAAAGTATAGTTTCGGTCCTTGAACAATCATATAACATAACCCTCTATTATAAATAGTTTCCATAGTCTTTAAACGACGGAATTGGATAATATAAACTAAAACCTCTAATTATTTATACAACTATTGAACCAAAAATAAGATCTCACTAAATTACAACATCTTATGAACAGTCAATTTGTTTAACTTTTGAGTGTTGTAAAAAAAACTGACATATTAATCAACCTCAAGTCGGCTTAAGGTTAATCAATTAATATTTGTCATATGCCGGTTATAATTAAACGACTTTCGAGACTAATGTCTGTGGAGAGTCATTAACTCTGATGAGAATACACACAGTGCATTTCTGGATATTAGAGCCTAATATTTACTTAATCTTGAATACTGATACTTGATTGCGTTGTAAGGCCTGAAGGTGTGGTCACTTTTAATATCAGTGGGCCGCTATCTGAGACAATATCTTCATCGTCTTTTTTAATCACAACCTGACAACCTTCAAAACCCAAACTGCTCGAATTCAACACAATACATTCTGTTGGTCCAACAATAAGACCATTACTAGCAGAAAACTCAGCTTTTGTTCCTACCGGCATTCTGCCGTTATGCAAATCAGCAAAATATGCAATGACAGTTTTTGCGCCACTACTAACATCAACCACATTAAAATAATTCGTGATATCTTCACGGTCTAAACCGGCTTCGATAATACTAATGTAAGCGCCGGATCCTGATTGTAAAATGGTGATGTTTTTCCAGATAGGTAACAATTTTTTGGTGCAGCCATCGCCCTCGGTTTGACACAATACATTGTTCAGCAGGTTATTGCCTTGCCAGTCATAACGGCCATTGTTATTAAAATCAACGTACTCTTCATTATCACCACCGTCTTGTAAACAAACTACTCCGCTGGTTTGTTTACAATTATTAATTGCTGCTTCTGCATCTGGCTCTAAACTACCGTCACTATAGCGACTGCCATAAACGCCGTCTTCGTTATCATCACGAAAACCTTCAGCGGGAATGTCGGTATAGGCTTCATTGCTATCAAACAGTCCGTTGCCATTAGTATCAGTAAAGCTTTCTTCACCGATCATATGAGCAAGAATAGTTACTCGATTACCATAAACTTGACCTAAGCCGCCCATCATTATAGGGGTAGTGCCAGTTGCCGCTTTATGATTTGTGTAAAAACAAGGATAACCGACGCTATTTAACGACGATTCCGTACCATTAGCTTTTAAACAGACGCT
>MAAC01008062.1_pt1 | contig 10760 bp, 9 predicted proteins | sample 1115981 | NCBI WGS metagenome assembly MAAC01 (sample SAMN04961126, study PRJNA320927) | seawater metagenome | isolation source: sample BD02T64 sea water enriched with oil for 64 days | place: USA:Gulf of Mexico | collected 2013-07-27 | reverse complement strand
ACGCTTTATGCTGCGTTATTGATTTCGACAAGGGAACAACCATTCTCTTCAATCAATGCCTTGCTTAAAGGCGTTTCTAATTCCAGCTGAATCATGCATCTTCAGGTGGAACGGGTATATATCTTTGGGTATAAACACAATGGATTATTTTATGATGTTCAAATGATGAATAAAAACACAATTGCTGTTTAATTAATATCTCACAATTTCAATATATTGAAAACAACAATATGAAAACAGCGAGATGAAAAACGATAATAACCATAAACCTTTTGAATGAGGCCTATTTACACTCTGCAATACATTCTATTCTGTAGATTCGTATTAGTATTATTTTTCTTGGGGCAAGTCATTTAAATTCTTAACGGTTATGATCTTAACGTTAATGTTACCAATGCAATACCATGATCTGTACTTTCGCCATCACGTTCAAAAATAGGGTTAATCAAATGTCGATCGTAAATATCATAATCGCTAACTTGATAAAGGCTGTCGTGATAACTGGCATCGAATTCACACGACAACAAAATGTAATCGAGAACTGAACTACTACCACCAAAATAATGTGTTGGGGTACGCGCTATTTTTTCTTGTAGATTCGTTTCACTCGCTTCATTTGTTACCGCCGCTTCAAATAAATCCCAGGCGTCATGTAAACAATATTTAGCAAGATAGGCATCACGGTCAATGGTAGAAACAAAACGTAAAGTGTTTGTCAGTAAATGACTTAAAACACCATCAGTTAAGGTGTTATTAAAATCCCCCATTAATATCATGGGGTTACCAGTATCCTCACGCCGTGCAATCATATCAATCATCAATAGTGTCGCTTCACTGCCACGTTGTATGGTTGAGCCCCAACCTCCAGCCACTTGTGCCTTTAGGCTTTCAATAATCGTTTTTTCTGCCAATCTACTTTTATCTTTTTCATCAATTTCAATCATTGAACGTTTAGATTTAAAATGCACAACATAACAATCACAGTTTCCCATATGAGGTACATCAACCGTGGCCCTTAAGACCTTTCGACTAAAAGAAAAGTCATTAGATAAACCCAATACTTGCGCAAGTTCTATATTTGGTTTTACCGCAACAACGTCAACAATCGGATAACGAGATGCAATCGCTACAACAGGACGTTGGTAAATAAAATCATCAATTACATGGGGTTGATCAACCACTTCAAAATAACGATAGCCCTGCCCAGTAACTAATTTTTTCAACGACTCAGTACTAAAAACTTCTTGAAAGCCAATAATATCAGGCTGATATTCACGTAAATACTCAGTAATCCAATGTTGTTTTTTTTGCCATTGCTGTGCGCTATAAATGCGCTCAAATTCATAAAAAGCATTGGGCGGCTCAAGGTAATTAAACAAATTGAAAGTAGCTATTTTAAGATGCAAGTTTGACACTGCTACATTGGGGAGTAGCTGATTTATTTCTTTTTGAACGTTGTGGTTGATAATGTTAACTCGACTAAACGATGAGATATAATTATACCTCATCGTTTATAAAAATTATCAAATTAAAAACAGTCATAAAATTAGCTAAGGCAATAATGCTACTATGCCATTTCATTAATTAGGTGATCTATTTTATACGTAGAAAAAACCTTTATAATGTGGTTATCTCTGATCTTCCCCTAATAATGACTTGTTAAAAAATCGCTGATTTATAAATTGTAATTCTTTATTTGTACAACGAGGCCAATGATTAAATATTATATATATTTATTTTGAATTCTCATTGAACTCTGAAAAAGGGCCACAAACTAGTGCTCGTTTAACTCCCGGTTTTAAGTGCTCAAGCCCATCAATGAGTTTTTCATTGCCAATTAACACCTCAACAATTTGCCCCGAATAACGGATAGCTGTTTCACGCATCATGCCCATCATAGGCCAGCCCCATAAAGATGAAACTAATACGCCGTCTTGGACAAAATAAGGCTCAGTTAAAAAACTACAACTCAATACAGCCTCAACCGGACTTCTATTGGTCGGGCTACCGCCCACTAAATCAATAACCACTGAATGCTCAGGTATTAAATCTTTTAGATGTTGGTTACTAATCAAGAAGTTTTTCCCTCTTAACTCGACAGATTGCTCAGCACCATTGATCACGATATCAGCACCTTTAAGCCAATAATCAATACGACTTTTAGCCGTTTGAGTCCGACCTAATACATGGATATTTTTAATACCTTGTTGATGTAGCTCATCCAATGCACCTTGGGCGACATTGCCATATCCAAGAATAACCGCTTTAATATTTTCTCTATCGATTGAACGCTTATTATCAGTTAATAGGCCTATGCCATATCTTGCCCCTGCTTGCCCTGTTTCGTGTAAGCATTGAATACGACGCAGTCCAAATTGCGCTGGTGGATGACTTTCTCGATAATCAGCTATTGCTTGTTGACCCTGTTCAGATTCAAAGTCATTGATATCAAAAACGTGTGTTTTAAGTGCACGTAATTTGCTTAGTATGCCTTGGGGATCTTTAAAGCTTTGACTGTCATAAAAATATAGCGCATTAACGCCAGTGGCATCGAGTTATTCAAATGAAAGAGAGGGTTGAATAATTTGTAAAGAACGAGGGCTACGATTGCTGCAACGATTAATTGCACCGCGTAATCGCTCACTCCAACCAATAACTCTTACGCGCAATCCGCCAATACTATTATCCTTGAAGAATGGCGTTAATGCTTTGCTCATTGCTACACGGCCAAGAATGCGTTCATCCGAATCTTGTTTAGGAGACTCACTAATTTCTTCCATTGCGATCACATTAATACGCCTGTCTTGTAGCATTTTTGCTCGGTCTGGGTAGGAGTGAAAATGCGCCATACACAATAGCGTGCAACCTTCACTCATTTGCTCTATGGAAGAAAGTGCAGGCCCTTTAAACTTAATAATAAGTGCTTTATTTTTATATATTTGCTCAGCCGTTTGCATAATGGCATTATTGTTTAAGTATTCGTCATCACAAAAACCAACGCCTTCTCCTGCACCAGTTTCAACATAAACCTTAATACCTGCCTTCACCAGTTGGCCGACATCATTGGGCACCAGAGCAACACGTTTTTCTAGTCCTCCTGGGTTTTCAGGAGACTCTATTTCTTTAACAAGGGCGATGGAGGAATAACGGAAAAAGTATGTGACATAGATATGTTCTCAAGAAAAAGTGAAAAATATGATTGCAGCATAACACGAAATACTAGCCAATATTTTGTATCTCTATGTAAACCAAAAAGTTAAGATAAAATGTATTTAATTCTAGGAGGTTCGATAAAACTATGACTGCTTTTCCCATAGAAGAAATATACTCTTTCAATTCAGCGGATGAAATCCGCCAACGTTCGAGCTATGAAGTTGCTTTCTCCTCTAAAAAAGCAACTTCATTCGTATTATCATCGTTTACTCACTGAACAAATCTAGCATTAATTGTGGTGCGTCCAGAGATAGCTGACATTAGCATTATATTTCTATCTCGCTTTCGCCCCTAAGCCTTAATTATTTTTCAAAGATTCCATAGTGTTAAATCGAGCCATAATGAACTCGATAAACAGCCTTACCTTACCTGGAATATATTTTCGCTCTTGGTATAAAATATGTACCTTCCTAGAACGAGATTCCCAGTTAGGAAGTACTCGTTTTAGACGTCCATTCTCAAGCGCTCCTGCCACAACATAATCAGGAAGGTTAACAATCCCCAGACCTGACTCCGCAGCTCTAGCTGCAAGTTTTAGTTCATCGACTTTAAGACGAGCAACACAGTCTATATGTACTTCCTCACCGTTTGGACCAACTAAATGCCAGATTTGAGTACGCTTAGGTACAATCAGAGTATGCTGATACAGTTCATCAGGGTGTTGTGGCTCTCCACGCCGCTTCAAATAGTCCTCACTAGCACATAAACTAAAAGTAGACTCCATTACTGATCTTGATATCCAGTTTTGTAAACGAATATCTCCAATTCGAAATGCAATATCAACGCCCTCTTCCACTAGATCGATGTTCCGATTGACCACCATCAGATCTAGTTGAATTCTGGGAAAGCATTCCATAAATTGAAAAAACCATTCTGCTAATAATTCATTAGTTAAACTTACAGGCGCAGTAACTTTAAGTGAACCAGAGGGTTCAGCCAACTCATCATTTAGCTTTAATGTTGTATTCTCTAATTCACAAAATAAAGGCTGACAACGATTAAAAAGTTTTTCACCTGCTTCTGTCAACACCATTTTTCTAGCGTTGCGCAACATTAAACGATAGCCAACATCTTTTTCAAGTTGCATCACTTTTCGACTAACCGTAGAGGTCGGCATATCAAGCACAGCAGCAGCACCAATAAAAGTGCCTTGCTCTATAACTTTAAGAAAAATAAAAAGATCCTGATAATTCATTCAATACCACCACTTTAATTAGCTAAGCTCACATAATCCCATATATGGGATTATACTTTACAATTTACCCTCTAAAAATTATATACGCAATTGATTATGATAGGTTAAACGTAACAACCAATTGAGTACATAACCATGAATCACTTTACTGAACCACAAAAGTTTGACTCAAAAGATACTCAACAGCTTATACAACAGGTTCACCACCAAAAAGACGAACCTAATATTTGGTTTGGTGAGCAACGTATGTTGCTATTACAACTAACATCTCTGGCAAATTTCCGCAAAGAACAAATTCTCACTCTAGGCTTGGAAAGAGCTAAAGGTTTTTTTATGCGCCTTGGTTACAACCTAGGACAAAGAGATGCTGAATTAGTACGACGCCAATTTCCTAGCGCTTCACCAGAAGAACTTTTTAGAGCTGGCTTTGAGCTTCAAACGCTTAAAGGTTCTGTGCAGATAGAAGAAAAAGTACTTGAAATTGATATTGAGAAAAAGCATTTTTTCTCACAACTTAATATGCATGATTCTTTTGAATCTGAAATGCTTATTTCTGAGCTAGGGCTTAATACGGGCCCATGCTGTTGGGTACTAATGGGACATATTAGTAGCCTTGCATCAGCTTTGTTAGGTCAAGAAATAATTTTTAAAGAGAAAGAATGCAGAGGTTGCAACGACAACGCCTGTTTATTTGAAGGCCGTCCAGCCAAAGAATGGGATGATCATGCCGATTTCAGAAGATATTTCAATAGTACACCGATAATCGAAGAACTATATGAATTACAGGATCAAATATCAGTCTTACGCGATAAAATAACTGAATCTGACACGTTAGGAAATTTTTTAGGGCAATCTGAAGGTTTTAAAACCGTTTGTAATCTCGCAAAAAAAGCATCTTATGGCAAAGTATCAGTACTACTTTTAGGCGAAACTGGCGTCGGTAAAGAGCTGGTAGCTAAAGGTATTCATGAAAATAGCAAACGCAGTGATAAACCATTCGTAGCAGTCAACTGTGCAGCTATTCCACCGGAGCTTATCGAGTCAGAGCTATTTGGTGTCGAGAAAGGTGCCTACACGGGTGCAACTCAATCTAGACCAGGTCGATTTGAGCGCGCTAATAACGGTACTATATTTCTCGATGAAGTAATCGAGTTGACTCCCAGAGCACAGGCTACTCTGTTGCGTGTACTCCAAGAGCAGGAGTTAGAGCGAGTTGGGGACACCCGAACCCGTAAAGTAGACGTACGCGTTATTGCGGCAACAAATGAATCTTTACTGCAAGCTGTAGATGAAGGTCGTTTTCGCGCAGATTTATACTATCGGTTAAATGTTTATCCAATTAATATCCCCCCCTTGCGAGAACGTCGAGAAGATATCCCATTATTAGTCTCTCATTTTTTAAAGAAATACGAATCTTTCTACAATTTAAAAACCCTAGGCTTATCTGAGCTCGCGATGAAAACCGTACTGAATTATACATGGCCTGGTAATGTACGAGAGCTCGAAAACATGATAGAGCGAGGTCTGATCCTTGCTGAGAATGGTGTAACCATTGATGCTCAACACCTTTTTCCAAATTTTAAATTAGCTAATGACAGTCAAGTTATTTCCCCTTCAGATTCACTGGTACCTGATCAAAACCAAACTAACGAGCTTACTAATAACAATTCAAATAAAAGTTGGCTTGATGAAGCCATTGCCCAAACAGGTTCTATGGAGAAAATTGAAGAATCTATCCTAAAATATGCAATAGAAAAAGCTGAATTTAATGTTTCAGAAGCCGCGAGAATGCTAGGAATGAGTCGACCAACTTTTTCTTATCGCCTTAAAAAACTCAATATAGAAGTATAACTAATGAATCAGATCAACAGTCAATGTTTAATAAGTGCAGCCATTAAATGTGCCAACCGTTTAAATATCAGTGTGAATGTCGCAATTTATGATGCAGGAGCTAATCTTTTAGCATTTCAAAAAATGGATGGAGCTTTGCTAGGCTCAATTGATGTATCCCTTAAAAAGGCGCGTAGTGCCGTACTATTTCAAGCGTCTACAGAAACATTGGGACAGCTAGTCAAAGAACACCAACTAGAAAGTATTGAACAAACCAATAATGGTTTGATTCTTTTTGCTGGTGGTGAACCTATAAACTTTGATGGAACTTTAATCGGAGGGATAGGTATATCTGGTGGCAGTGCTTCACAAGATAAAGAGATTGCCTTGTATGCAATCAACCAACTAAGCAAACTAAGCCTAAATAAGGAGTAACCAATATGACTTTAAAGCTCAGTGTAGTAGACCAAGCGCCTGTGCATAATGGCCAATCTCAAGTAAGTGCTTTACACTCGTCAACTAAATTGGCAACCTTATGTGATGAACTTGGTTACCACCGTTTCTGGCTTGCCGAACACCATGATACTGCAAGTTATTCCAGTTCCTGCCCCGAAATACTCATTTCGCATATTGCGCAGCATACTAAAAATATTAGAGTGGGTAGTGGTGGCGTAATGTTATCTCACTATAGCCCTCTAAAGGTGGCTGAAACATTCCGTACTTTAGAAGCCCTTAATCCAGGCAGAATTGACTTAGGTGTTGGTCGAGCACCTGGTGGCACAGACAAAACTAGCCTAGCGCTAGCCTTTCCAAATAATCCAAACGATGTAAGCTTGTATCCACACATGCTTAGTGATCTAAGTGATTTTTTACATGATAGCTTTGAAGCTAACCACCCTTACGATGGAATAAATGCGACACCTATTGGTGCTCAAGCTCCTCAATTATGGACATTAGGAACAAGTACCGGCAGCATTGAATTAGCCGCACAATTAGGCTTAGGTTTTGTTCTGGCACTATTTATCGGTACACACGAGCGCTCAACCGATATTATTCGTCATTACAAAAAACGATTTAAAGCCAACGGAAAAGGCTTCAAAACGGCACAAGCCATTCTATCAGTTGCCTGTATCTGTGCAGACAGCAAAGAAGAGGCTGCCTACATTGCTGCTCCCAATATGTACTGGAAAGTGATGGCATTCAGGCATGGAATTCGAGAAGCTATCCGTTCACCAGAAGATGCACTTGATCGATATAAAAAACTTTCTCTTTCAGATAAAGCGTATTATCAGGAGACTCTCGACACGGTAATTTCAGGAACACCTGCTGAATGTCGTTCCGATATAGAAGAACTGGCAATGGATTATGATGTAGATGAAGTAATGTTGGTCAATGTGATCTACGATTTCGCCGACCGCTGTGCCAGCTACAGTAAACTGATGGACGAATTTTCAAAATAACTATTTCAGCGCAATAAAAAATAACTATTTAACCTGAATAGTTATTTTAATAATAACACCTCAAATCTATCACCATCATTTTTATTCAATCGATTAATGAAATCATCACTATTGCATGATTGTCATATGATAAATGTATTAAATCATATCGGAATTGTTTTCTTGATTATTGATTTGTTTTCTTAAAATTAATATTTGTTTGAACGAAAATCATCGCTATACCTGGTCGGCCAACGAGTCTTGACAAAAATTCAGTAAACTTTTTCGACATGGCCTGATTTCTGCAATATCAATTGTAGGGTTTTCAATTAAACCAGCTTTTAAGGTAATAGAAAAATGAACGATAATAATAAAAACAATCAAATAGATCACCATAATGTACTGGTTATAACGACAGATCCGACAGCGAATATTAGCTATGCGAGTGAGGACTTTTGTCGTGTTTTTGGCTATTCACGTGAGGAACTTTACGGTAATAACATCAATATTATTGGTCACCCTCAAATGCCTAAAGGACCTTTCAAACAGTTATGGGAGACGGTACAGCAAGGCCATCCTTGGATGGGTATTATTCTCAATAGTACTCGTTCAGGGAAAGAAGTTTGGGTAGATACCTATATCATCCCAAGTATAGAAAACGGCAAAATCATGGAATATCAGTGCATTTATAGAAAGCCTTCCGCCGAAATAGTTCAACGAGCTCAAGATGTTTATGAACAACGTCGTTTAGGAAAAATGCCCAAAGCACTTACTCGAAAACAGTTTAAGCTAGATGATCGCCTTAGTCTTACGATACTCCTTTCATTAACTCCAACCATCGGTTGGATGTTATGGCAAATGCCAACGCTCTCATCCGTAATAGCGGCAACACTAACAACCGTGTTATCAATCACGGTTTGTAAAAAAATAACAAACCGGTTTAAAAAGCTTGTTGATAACAGTCGCCAAATAGTCAGCCACCCGGTTAAGCAATTATTATATACGGGTACGACTGATGATATTGGACAGTTAGAGCTGGTGCAATGCATGCTACAGTCTCAACTAGATGGCCTTTTACGCTGGGTACAGAATACCTCTAGTGAACTCGAAAAAATATCTTACAGTTCATCCCAGATGACGGCATCAACGGTCACTAGTATCAATTCACAACAAATTGCATTAGAGCATATTGCCTCTGCAGTTGAAGAAATGACAGTGACAACCAACGAAGTAACAAAAAGCAGCCACGGCGCTCTTGTTCAGGTACAACAAGCCCAGCAGGATGCTCAGCTTGGCACACAGGCCGTTCATAATGCTATTGATGCAATTAAAACATTGAATGTAGCCATTGATAAAATTAAACAAACACTTGAGACATTGGAAGAACGCAGTGGACAAATTGATCAGGTTGTTGATGTAATTCATAATATCGCTGATCAAACTAACCTGCTGGCGTTAAATGCGGCTATTGAAGCAGCCCGTGCTGGAGAAAATGGTCGAGGCTTTGCCGTAGTAGCCGATGAAGTACGTACGCTTGCTCAGCGAACACGAATATCCACTAAAGAAATCAGCACTATTGTTGAAGAACTGCACGCGGCAACAACAAATACCTCGACAGAAATGAAGGATGCTCAATTATTGGCTGACTCAACCGTTAAACGTATAGAAGAAACCAGCACAAATCTGCTTTCCATCATAAAGGCGGTAGATTCAATAAATGATATGGGCGCACAGATAGCCAGTGCCAGCGAACAGCAAAGTACAGCGACACAAGAGGTAAATCAGCAAATTCACGCCATCAGTAATGCCGCAACTGATGCATCAACTCAAGCCCAAAAAACCCTTGAATTAAGCAACAATACTACCCACATGGCCCAACAACAAAACAATATGGTAGAGATCATACTTACAAAAAATTGAATTAACGGAAATACCTTATGATTTACTAGAATTTTTATCTTAGTGATAGCTCGGCCTCCCATAAAAAATTCAGGCTTAGTCTAGGTCAAATCACATTATAATTGGCGTTATTTAAAGTCTCAGGTAACCATCGAATATCAGTTTACCGCCAACCAGCATCAGCATCACCAGAATAATATTGTTAAACAGCCGCTCATTAAGCCGATCATGAATATTTAATCCTAGCCAGACGCCTATGAAGGCAACAGGTAGCAACACAATATCAATAAGAAGGTTATCCATGTTTATCTGCCCGAGTATCGTATAGGGGAGCAGTTTTACTATGTTAACTGAGGCTGCAAATACTACCGAAGTCGCCAAAAAATTTTCTCTTGGCAACTTCAAAGGTAACAGATAGAAATTAAGTGGTGGTCCACCAGCATGCGCGAGGAAGCTGGTAAAGCCTGCGACCATGCCACAAACACGGCCAACCAAGATTTTGCTTCAACTTTCAGCCGTTGTCTTTTGAGTAATCCCCAGACACCAACCCCGATAGACAATAGCCCCAAAAGAACGCTAAGAATCTGCTCATTCAGGTAATCAAATAACAAATATCCGATGAAAATTCCGATTACGGCTCCCGGTAATAACAGTCGAAGTAAACCATTGTTCTGCTTACCTCTCCAAGCTCTGACGCTTAACACATCCATTACGATTGAAACGGAAATATGATTGCGGTTGCTTGAATAGGACCAACCTGAAAGGCTAACAGCGGGACAGTAATTACTCCAATTCCCCCGGCAAAGCCAGACTTAGAAATACCAGCAATTAGAATACTTACACTAGCCATTATCCAGAACTCTGTCTCTAGCCCCATCATTTTTCAATTTCCTATGTTTTAATTTTGCGTTGTCACTAAATCGGCTCAGCCCAGTACTTTTTATAGCTTCTTTCAGCTTGTCGGGTTTTCAGCTTTGCTGGGCAAAAAAAAGCCCAGGAAAACCTGGGCAAAACGGGAATAAATCTATTTAACCTGAACTCTGCTTAATAAATATTTCTCTAGCTGCTATTTTTACCAACTTCTACGTTAAATTCGTTTGCAATAGGCTAGCTATTGACGCGCAAATTTGCCTTGAATTAAGTAAAACTATCAAGCTAGAGATATCAAAGTAATTTAATCCATA
>MAAC01009647.1_pt1 | contig 10762 bp, 4 predicted proteins | sample 1115981 | NCBI WGS metagenome assembly MAAC01 (sample SAMN04961126, study PRJNA320927) | seawater metagenome | isolation source: sample BD02T64 sea water enriched with oil for 64 days | place: USA:Gulf of Mexico | collected 2013-07-27 | reverse complement strand
CAGGCCATGGACAAGGCCAGTACCGAACTGGCCTTTGAAGACGCCGCCACCTATCGCGACCAGATCGCCGCCATGCGCCAGATTCAGGCCCAGCAGGTGATCGAAGCGGGCAATGGCAACATCGACGTGCTGGGCTTCGCGATGGAGGGCAGCGATGCCTGCATGCATGTGCTCTATATTCGCCACGGCCGCATCCTCGGTAGTCGCAGTTTTTACCCGCGCAGCCCGCTGGCCTTAACTGGCAGTGAGTTGCTCGGTGAATTTATTCCCCAGCACTACCTGAAGAGCAATTTAGCGGCGGAAATCCCCAGGGAAATCGCCATCGGTGCCAGCCTTGAGGAGCACGCCGTACTTGAGCAGGCGCTGCAAGCAGCGGCCGGGCGCAAGGTGGCGATTAACGATGTCAGTCGGGGCACGCGACGCAAGTGGCTGGAGTTGGCGACGCGCACCGCCGAGCAAAACCTCACCAGCAAGCGGGCGGCGGCCTCCAATATCTACCAGCGCTATGTCGATCTGCAAAGTACCCTGGGGCTCGACGAGCTACCGCAGCGTCTGGAGTGCTTCGATATTAGCCACAGCAGTGGTGAGGCCACCGTCGCCTCCTGTGTGGTGTTTAATCAAGAGGGGCCGCTAAAGTCGGATTACCGGCGCTTTAATATCGAGGATATTACCCCCGGCGATGATTATGCCGCTATGGAGCAAGCTCTGCGGCGGCGCTATAAACGCCTGCAGAATGGCGAGGGCAGCCTGCCCGATATTCTTTTTATCGACGGCGGCAAGGGTCAGCTGCGCATTGCCGAAGATGTACTCGGTGAACTTGGTGTCGTAGGCGTCACGCTGGTCGGCATCGCCAAGGGCTCGAGTCGCAAACCCGGGCTCGAAACGCTGCTGCTGACCACCGATAGCGGTGAGCGGGAGATACTGCCCGAACCCAACGGCCTGCTGCTGATCCAGCAAATACGTGACGAGGCCCACCGCTTTGCCATTACCGGGCATCGCCAGCGGCGGGACAAAAAGCGCCATACCTCGCGTCTCGAGGGCATTGCCGGCGTCGGCCCCAAGCGGCGCCGTGAGTTGCTGCGCTTTTTCGGGGGTGTCGGTGAGGTTGAAAAGGCCAGTGTCGCCGACTTGATGCGGGTGCCATCAATTAACCGAAAAGTGGCCGAAACCATTTACAGCACCCTCCACAACGGGTAACTTGCTAGCGACTTTTTAAACGCGGATTTTCATGCTCAATTTACCGAATATGCTGACCCTCCTGCGGGTCGCGCTGATTCCCCTGTTGGTGGTGGTTTTTTACCTGCCCTGGGATGCACGCTACCTCGCCAGCGGCGCCATTTTTGCCTTCGCCGCCCTCACCGATCTGCTCGATGGCTATCTGGCCCGCAAGCTCAATCAGGAAACCCCCTTCGGCGCCTTTCTCGACCCGGTGGCCGATAAACTCATCGTCGCCGTGGCGCTGATCATTTTACTGGAGCGCAATCCCTCGCTGGCCTTTGCGATTCCCGTGATCGTGATTATTAGTCGCGAGATTGTGATCTCCGCGCTGCGCGAGTGGATGGCCGAGATCGGCGACCGCACTAGCGTGGCCGTGTCGAATATCGGCAAGATCAAAACCGCCCTGCAAATGATTGCGATTATTGTCTTGCTGGCCTTTGACCCGAGTCAGTCGGCCCTGATGAGCGGGATCGGTTTCGTACTTTTATACGCTGCTGCGCTACTGACATTGTGGTCAATGCTGGTCTATTTAAAACTTGCCGCACCGCAGCTCCTCGAGGGTTCGCAGGGGCGAGCTGAAAAACCGGATTAAGACACGATAAGCCCTGTTCATTGGCGAATTGCTCGGGTACAATTCCGCCTCTTTTGAGGCTGGATGGCAGAGTGGTCATGCAGCGGACTGCAACTCCGTGTACGCCGGTTCGATTCCGACTCCAGCCTCCATTATTTTGCACAGCACATCTGCCAGTGCTGTCGACTAAAGCAATAAAAAACCAGTACGTGATACGCAAGCCGTTTAGAACAGCACGCAGTATTGCCCGGATGGTGAAATTGGTAGACACACAAGACTTAAAATCTTGCGGCTTCACGGCCGTGCCGGTTCGATTCCGGCTCCGGGCACCACATCAAAATCAGTAACAAATATTAGACAGCTAAAAAGCCCCGTGATGCGGGGTTTTTTATTGCCTGAAAGTTCACTGTTGTTGTCAGCCGCCCCTAAACTAGGCAAGCGAGGGGCAGCCATCGTTAAGATCGCTATGCCGACTAATCTTGACGAAGGTCCAGCAGTGCATAGAGCGGAGCTCCCCTGTCGATTCGACGGCGATGTCGAATCGCTTGATTGGCATCGGTTGAATTATTGGCCTTATCGGCGGGGTGCCACGGATAAGGCTATTCCGCCGCCTCTCAAGACTGTAGGCTGGGCTGCAGCTAGGTCCGTATCCTCGTGTTGTTAATAATAAATTAAAGGTTTATCGATGGCTTCTACCCTCTAGCGTTAAATAGCCTTTAGTCCTGCCGATACATCGCCTGTGCGCCACTAAATAATAAAAATTGAGGCTCAGCGAGATGATTAAAAAACACATACTGAAAAACTGTACCGTGCTTGATTTTACCCACGCCCTTGCGGGGCCGACGACGACACGCTTAATGGCGGAAATGGGTGCCGATATTATCAAGGTTGAGCTGGCACCCTGCGGTGATATGACCCGCAGGGTGCCCTATCTAAAGGATGGTCGCAGCGCCTATTTTGTTCAGCAAAATCGCGGTAAGCAGAGTTTATGCCTCGACATACGCCAGCCTGAAGCCGTCGATATTTTAAAAAAGCTGATTGCCCAAGCCGACGTGTTGATTGAAAACTTTACCCCCGGGGTGATTGCCGACATGGGTTTGGGCTGGGAGGTCGCCGAGGGTATTAACCCCGAGCTGATTTATTGCTCGATCTCGGCCTTTGGCCAAACCGGGCCACTGGCGCATTTACCGGGTTTTGATTACATGGGGCAGGCGTATTCAGGGGTCACCAGTTTATTTGGCGAGCCGGACGACGCGCCAATTATGCCAATGATTTCCATGGGTGATGTCAATACCGGGGTCCATGCCCTGGCGGCGATTAATGGCGCCCTGTTTTATCGCTCCCAGGGTGGGGGTGGCCAGCACATCGATTGCTCACTGCTCGACAGCTATTTTCACTGCCACGACTTTAATGTCCAGCTCTACAGCAATACCCAGGGTGAGGTGCAGCCGACGCGCAATGGCCGCCACCATTACGCCTTTGCGCCGAATGGCATTTTTAAGGGGCGAGATTCCCATCTGTTTATCATTGCCCTGTCGACGAAACATTGGCGCTCGCTGTGCGAGGTGATGGGGCGCAACGATTTATTTGAGGACGAGCGCTACGTGACCTTTGCCGAACGTGCCGCCCGTCTCGATGAAGTGATCGACTTAATAGAGGGCTGGATCGCCTCAATGCCCAGTGACCAGGCCGCACGTGAGGCCCTTGAAGCGGCCCATGTGCCGGTGGCGCCGGTGCTGACGCCCGCCGAAGCGCTGAATCACCCGCACTTGGTTGAGCGCAGCACTGTGCGCACAGTGTCGGATCGGGGGCTGGGCGAATTTCAAATCCCCGGTATGCCGCTGCGTTTTTCACAGTTTCCAGATTCACTGACTCTTGAAGCCCCCTACTTGGGTGAGCACAATGCCCGTGTGCTGCGCGAACGCTTGGCAATGAGCGATGACGATATTGCCCACTTAGTGGCCAAGAAGGTACTGCAGGGAGAGGCCATCCCCACCTAATAAACGATTCGCGAGCATGGCGCCGAGTGTGCGCGACTGAAGGTGACATGCGCTTGCTGGCGTATCATTGCGGTCATTCTGTGCCGCCAGTGTTGGCCTGAGCGCAAGCAAGAGATTGCCAGCACCTGCCGTAGTGCCAGCTTGCCGGGGCCTGAACTACCCCCACAGACACTCACCGATACTAAGGGCGCGACATGCCGAGCAGGGCGTTAACGGATGAACAGATTGAAAATTGCTTCGCGGTGCTGGCCGAGCTACGCCCCCATCTACAGCGGGGTGATTTTTTGACGACGCTCCGGGCGATGGCAGAGGATGGTTATAAACTGGCCTATATTGCCGAGCAGGGCGGTGTTGTTGCCGTTGCGGACTACCGTATCGACAGTAATGTATTGATGGGTAAACCTCTCTACGTCGACGACCTCGTCACCACCGAGCAAGCGCGCTCCGGGGGTTGCGGCCAACGGCTATTGAGCTGGCTGCGCGAGCAGGCCAAGGCCGAGGCTTGCCAGGTGCTGCACCTCGATTCCGGGACTCAGCGCCCCGATGCCCACAGGTTTTATTTTCGCGAGGGCATGAATATCGCCAGTTTTCATTTTAGTCAGCGGCTCAACCAGCCCTAGGAGCCTGATTCCCTGTCGCCGCCTTTAAATTGCGGGTGCTTTGGCCTGTCGCTTGTTTTACTGGCATATTGGTCAATACTAAAAGGCAGCATTGGTAGCCATTCTTTTTAAGATGCCGGTGATAAATTTGGGAGTTCACGGCATAGGGACAGAATAGGTAATGGTAAACATCCCCACAGGTATCGATAGTCCGCGCGCGACAAACCCCTGGTTGAGGCTTCGCCAGTATCTACGCGGCCTGAGCATCAGTGAAAAGATTATTGCCGGTTTTTCACTGCCCGTGGCGCTAATGGTGCTGGTATCCGTCCTTTCCTATCGAGGTACTCTCGCTCTGCGCGATACGGCCGCAGCGGTGACCGAGACTCAGGCCGTGATTACCCAGGCTCACTTGCTGGGCAAGCTGATAGTCGACATGGAAACCGGTGAGCGGGGCTTTTTGATCACCGGCAAGGACGATTTCTTGCTGCCCTTTGTCGATGCTCAGTGGCACTGGCAAGAGAATGTTCGGACTCTACGGGAGCGGCTTGGCGATAACTCCGTGCAACTTACTCGGCTTGGGGAGATGGATCGTTTGGCCGGCGACTGGTTGAGGACGGCTGCGCAGCCGGAAATTGCCCTGCGGCGCAGCGTTGAGCTGCCCTTGATGAGTCTCGATCACATTGAGCGCTTGCTGCAAAAAGGCACCGGTAAAGACATTCTCGATGGGATTCGGGCGCTGGCTACGGAACTCGACAGCCTGTTTGTCGCTGCTGATAGCCAGCGCGAGGCCAATCTCCTAGGCGCGGCGATCAAGTCCATTGTTGATATGGAAAGCGGTGAGCGGGGGTTTTTAATCACCGGCGTCGATAGTTTTCTAGGGCCTTATCGGCAGGGGCAGGTGGATTATCAGCGCTATATGGCGCAACTGCGGGCCCAGATATTAACCGCCCCCGATCCGCATCAGGTCAGCGAACTGCTCAATGCAGTCGAGGGCCTAGCCCAGCGCTGGGTGCTGGAAGCGGCGCAACCAGAAATGCAACTGCGTGCGTCGCTAAGGCCAGACCCGACAAATCCAGTATCAGGGCGCACAAGGGAACAAGACACAGGCCCGCCAGAGGTCTTTAGCGCCGTTGAGGCGGCACTGAATAGTGGTGCGGGCAAGCGCATCTTCGACCAACTGCGTGTCCCGCTGGCTCAGCTGGAGGAGATATTTCGTCATGGCGGGCTGGATCACAAGCGTATGCTGGCGCTGGGTCTCAGCGCGGCAATGGTTGCCCAGGAAAGCGCCCAGCGAGGCTTTTTACTGACCGCTGAGATGAACTATCGCCGGGATTTCAAAGCGGCGGGGATCGCCTTTCATGCCCGCCTGAAGACGCTACGCGATGGCGTTACAGCAGCCTATGATGCCAAGCGTGCGCTCTCTCGGCTCGATGCTATTGACGCAGCGGTGGCCGCATGGTTGTCTCATGCGCAGAGATTTGAAATTGAGGCGCGACGTGAAATTAATCGCAGTGGCCTGGCGCCGATGGAAGCCTTGCAGCGACGGGTCGCCGACCTCGAGAGCGATGCCAGAGTAGCGCCGTTATTGACGGTGTTGGGGGCGTTACAGCAAGGACTACGCGAGGCGGGTGATCTCGAGGGGCTGAGCTTACTGGCCCAGTTAGAGGGGAGGGTTCAGGGCCAGCGGCTTGACTTATTGCACGTGCTGATTTCTGCTGAGCAGGGGCAGGGGCAGGGGCAGGGGCAGGGGCAGGGGCAGCGGCAGGGGCAGGGGCAGCGGCAGCGCTTTGATGAGCGTGGCCGCAGCGTGGTGCAGGATCTGGCGCAGCTCGTCGCCTATCTGCAGTCTGAGGCCCGAGCTGACATTGAGTGGAACCCTGTTACCGAGCTTGCCGAACTCGAGCGGCAGTTGTTCCTTTGGCAGCAGAAGGGCGTGCAAATAGCCTCGATTCAGGGCGCTAGGCGGGGGCGTGAGGGCTCGGCCGCAGAATTGCGCGAGGTGATTACAGCGGGTATCGGCAAGGCGCTACTGGCGCAATTTTGGGGACTACAGGCCGAGGTGTTGGCAGACTTTCGCCGAGCCAGAAATACCGGGGCGCAGGGCCTAGTCATCGCGCTGGGTAAAGCTCTGGTGGATCAGGAAACCGGTCAGCGGGGTTACCTGATTACCGGCGATCAGCGCTTTCTCGAACCCTATGAGCAGGGCGGTGCGCACTTTAAAAGCCTGATCGCCCGCTTGAGTAACATTGCTACCGAGGCCTTTGATCCGGATCAGGTGCTGGCCGAACTACAGGCATTGGAGCTGGCACTCGAGCAATGGCAACAGCAGTCGGGGGCGCTCGAGATTGCCTTGCGTGGCGGGCAGGGCGATAACACGAAGAGTCTGGCGGCCATCGCTACGCTGTTTCAAGGGGGGCGGGGGGCGAGCGCACTGGCTGATATTCAATACCGGCTTGGCGCGCTAGATAAGGTTTTCGAACGCTCCTTCAATCAACGCGGTCAGCTCTTGTTGGCGGTTATCGACAAAGCGATCAGCGATATGCAAACCGGTAAGCGGGGTTATCTCATCACCGGCAGGGAGGAATTCCTCGCGCCCTATCGACTGGGCGAGGACTCTATTCGCCAGTACTTTGGCGAGTTGCGGGATCTCGTGCAGGCGGGTTACTTCAGTGCTGATATGCAGGTCAAAATTGAAGGCCTGCGTGAGCTGGCAGCGCGGTGGCGGCGAGAGGCGGGGCAGCCTGAAATTCAGTTGCGCGAGGCACTCAATAGACGCGGCGCGTCGATGCGTGAAGTGACGCGTTTAATCGAGTCCGGAACGGGCAAGCAGCTGATCGATAAGTTGCGAGTTGTACTGGCTGAGTTTATTCGCTATGAGGAGGGCGTGATTGCCTCGCGCTCGGTAGCGGCAGAGCAGGTGGCGCAACGCGCCTATCAGACGGTGCTGTGGTCAACGGTGTTGGCCGTCGCCTTAGTGTGTGGCGCGGCGATCTACCTGCTGAACACCGTTTTGAATTCGATTAAGCGCCTCGAACGGGGCACCCACGATATTGCCGAGGGCGATTTCTCGGTGCGTATCGAAGTCTTGAGCGAGGATGTATTGGGGCAATTGGCGCAGTCGTTTAATCACATGGCGCAGCAATTGAGTCAGGTGAGCGAGCAACACCAGGAGGCCCGGCGCAATCTCGAACACCAGGCTCGGGCGCTAGCCGGTGCGGTAGAGGATGCAGAGCAAGCCAATTTTGCCCTCCTAGAGCAAAAATTTGCGATGGATCAGCACGCACTTGTCTCGATTACCGATGTCGCCGGTACAATTACCTTCGCCAATGAAAAGTTTGCCGAAATTAGTGGCTACAGTGTCGACGAACTTGTGGGCAAAAATCATCGCTTGCTGAAGTCGGAGCGCCACGATGAGGATTTTTTCCACAGCCTGTATTTGGCTATTTCGCAGGGCCAAGTATGGCATGGTGAAATTTGTAACCGTAGCAAAGCTGACGAAATTTACTGGGTAAAAACCACCATTGTGCCCTTTATGAAAGAGGGTAAGGCGGAGCAATATATTTCTATTAGCAGTGATATTACGGCGAATAGAAATACCGAACAGCACCTGCTTGAAGCGAGGGATGTGGCGCAGAGGGCGGTCGAAGCCAAGGCCGAGTTTCTGGCCAATATGAGCCATGAAATACGCACCCCGATGAACGGCGTACTGGGCATGCTTGGCCTGGTACTGAAATCAGAACTCACTAAAGATCAAATTAAGCGCTTGGCCATGGCGCAAAGCAGCGCGCAATCGCTGTTGGTTATTATTAATGACATTCTCGATTTCTCCAAGATTGAGGCCGGAAAGCTCGAGCTGGAAGAGATCGTCTTTGACCTGCGCGCCCTGCTCGGCGACGTTGGGGAAACGATGGCCTTTAAAAGTGAGGAAAAGGCGCTGGCAATGATTCTCGACGTACGTGCCATTGAGCATTCGATGGTGGTTGGCGATCCGAGCCGACTCCGCCAAGTGTTAAATAACTTGGTGGGCAATGCCATTAAGTTTACCGATAAGGGCGAGATTGTGATTAAGGCCAGCCTTGAGGCTGACCAAGATAATGGCAATGAATTGCTTCTTACCTGCTCGGTGAGCGATACCGGGGTCGGTATTCCCGAGGCCAGTCGCGTTCGTATCTTTGAAGCCTTCGGGCAGGTTGATTCGTCGACGACACGGCAATACGGCGGCACCGGGCTGGGTTTAAGTATTGTCAAACAACTCGTGGACTTGATGGGTGGCGATGTGCATTGTAGTCGCACGGCCACGGGGGGCAGTTGTTTTGAATTTACCGTGTTGTTGGGGCGCAGTGAGGAGTCGCGGCTGGTGCTTCCGGAAATCGACATGGGGGCACTCCACTTATTGGTCGTTGATGCCAATGCCAGCAATCGCCAGGTACTCTGTGAGCAGTTGAGCCACTGGGGTGCCGAGGTGGTGAGTAGCGATACCGGCTCAGACGTTATAGCGCTATTACAAAACCGTGAAACACAGGGCCTACCCGCGATCGATGTCGCCTTTATCGACGCCGACCTACCCGGCCTGACGGGAGCGGAACTGGGTGCCATGCTGCAGGCGAGACGGACCTTTGCCGCCATTAAATTGGTGATGATGACGGCCATAACTAGCCGCGGCGAGGCGCGGCATTTTGCCGATATGGGCTTTAGTGCCTACTTCCCGCGCCCGGCGACCACCTCCGACCTGTTCGATGCCCTCGCGGTATTGGTCAGCGATGATGCGGTCTTACAACGAGCAAAGCCGCTGGTGACCCAGCACTATTTACACTCCTTGGATGGCCATGGGCAGGCAGCTCCGACGGCGCTGGATGACGGCGCTCTGGAGGCTGGGCGTCCGGCACTTGCCAGCGGATTGACCGAGGGGGAGCAGGGCGGGGGGCCGTTCTGGCCACCGGGGGCACGAATACTGGTGGCGGAAGATAACTATGTTAACCAGGCATTGGTCTGTGGTTTGTTGGAGAACTTTGGGCTGGATTTCTCCATCTGTAACGACGGCCAGCAAGCCCTTGACTGTCTTCAGTCAGCAGGGCAAGAGCAGCGCTTTACCTTGGTGCTTATGGATTGTCAGATGCCGGTACTCGATGGCTTTGCCGCGAGCCAGGCTATTCGCGCCGGCGAGGCCGGCGACAGCAATAAAACCCTGCCGATTATTGCACTCACGGCGAATGCCATGGCGGGGGATAGAGCCAAGTGCCTGGAGATGGGTATGAGTGATTATCTGACTAAGCCGATTGACGCGGATATGCTAGAGAGCAAGTTGCGCCATTGGCTGGCGACGAGTGCGTAGTGAGTAGTGAAGAGTGCGTAGTGAAGAGTACGTAGTGAAGAGTACGTAGTGAAGAGTACGTAGTGAAGAGCGGCCGCTGCGTTAGTGCTAGAGAGCTGCGCCGCGTGCGCTAGCCTGGTGCCTGCTAACCTTGAAAGCAGGGCAAAATCTCGGCAATTAATAAGCGTGTTTGTTCGAGTAAATCGGCGTCATCATTACCCATGGGACGCAGAATGAATTTTGAAATACCTTGCTCGGCATACTCGTGAATGCGCTGCTGAATGTGCTCGGCGCCAATGGCGACACTGTGGCTGAGGTCTTTACCCGGTGCTAACTTACTGAAACGGGCTAGCTCCCGCGCGGCGATATCATCGTTTGCGCTAGCAAAGCGAAAGAAAAATCCGCTGCCGTAGTGCTCGTCATCAATACGGCGGCCGCGCTCTTTTAGGGCCGCGACAATGGCTTTTTTCGCGATACCCGCTTGCTGGGGTGACTCCAGTCCTGCCTGCCAACCGGTGCCGATGCGTGCGGTGCGTTGAATGGCGGCCTCGCTGCTGCCGCCAATCCACAGCGGCAGTTCGGTCTGTGCCGGTAAGGGCGAAATAACCGCGTCTTGATAGTGGTAGTGGTCGCCGCTGAGAGTCACCGGGGCGCCGCGCCAAAGTTGGGTGATGATGTCGAGGGCTTCGTCGGTACGTTTGCCCCGGCCTTTTGTACCTCGGCCGGTGGCTTGCCATTCCGGTGCGCGAGCACTGCCAATGCCGAAGGCAGGCAGCATGCGGCCCTGGCTGAGAAAGTCGATAGTGGCGCATTGTTTGGCCAGTACCAGTGGATCGCGCAGGGCGGCTGAGGCGACGTTCATGCCGAATTTAATGCGCTGGGTGGCACCGGCAATAGCGGCGAGAGCAGTGATGCATTCGAGAAAGGGTTCGTCGGAAATCAGTCGGTCGGTTTGCCAAATGGAGTCGACGCCGCCGTCTTCGCACAGCTCGACCCAGCGCCAGAAGTTATCGACCTGCTGAAAGGGAAAACGCGCGAGGCCGAGGCCGATTCCAATTGCCAT
>MAAC01018984.1_pt1 | contig 10764 bp, 11 predicted proteins | sample 1115981 | NCBI WGS metagenome assembly MAAC01 (sample SAMN04961126, study PRJNA320927) | seawater metagenome | isolation source: sample BD02T64 sea water enriched with oil for 64 days | place: USA:Gulf of Mexico | collected 2013-07-27 | reverse complement strand
TCAATTATAGTATCAAACTGTTTTGAAGTATTTGGCATTAGTTCTGTAAGATTTTCCGTAAATTTCGCTTAAATAAATCAATTTAAAAAATTGAAATCAATTAATTGTAAAGGAAAGCTTATCGATTTATCAACACCCAAAGTAATGGGCATCTTAAATCTTACTCCAGATTCATTTTATGATGGCGGAAAATTAACTTCGGAAAAAGATATTGTTTCACAAGCTGAAAAAATGTTAAGTGATGGCGCTACTTTTCTAGATTTAGGAGGATATAGCTCAAGACCTGGCGCAAAATTTGTTTCAGAAGAAGAAGAATTAAAAAGAGTTTTACCAGTAGTTTCTCTTATCCTAAAAGAATTTCCAAACACACTTATATCTATTGACACTTTTAGAAGTAATATCGCAGAACAGTGTATAGAAAATGGGGCTGCATTAATAAATGACATTTCTGCAGGAAATATGGACGATAAAATGTTTGAGACTATAGCAAATTTGCAAGTCCCTTTTATTATGATGCATATGAATGGTAATCCCGAAACCATGATGCAAAACACAGAATATAAAGACATCATCAAAGACTTACTGTTTTATTTTTCTGAAAAAATCGCAAAAGCAATATCCTACGGAATTAATGATTTGCTTGTTGATTTAGGGTTTGGATTCTCAAAAACCATGAATCAAAACTTTGAATTACTATCAAAATTAGAACTCTTCAAAAATCTTGATGTACCAATGCTAGTTGGCATTTCAAGAAAATCTATGGTTTATAAATCTCTAGATATTTCTCCAAAAGATGCTCTTAATGGCACCTCCTCTTTACATACAATAGCATTATATAAAGGTGCTTCTATTCTACGTGTTCACGATGTAAAAGAAGCTATTGAATGTATAAAATTGACACAAAATTTGAAGTCTCATTGATTTAAAGTACTTTTACAAAAAGCCTATATCCCTTGGAATTTTTAGACATTAGAATCATAGACGTTGTAGACATAGTCCTCGTTGCTTTCCTATTATATTATACCTACAAACTTATTAAAGGTACTGTTGCCATTAATATTTTTATTGGCATTGTTATTCTATATGCCATCTGGAAAATTACCGAATTTCTAGATATGGAAATGCTTAGTAAAATATTAGGTGGATTTTTAGGAATTGGAATGATAGCCCTCGTTGTAGTATTTCAACAAGAGATTAGACGATTTTTATTAATGATAGGATCTACAAATTTTAGTGCTCGTAGAAAATTTATAAAACAATTTAAGTCAAGTGAAATAGATCTAATAACAAATGTTGAAGCAATTATAAAGGCTTGTGAGAAAATGGGGAAATCTAAAACTGGAGCTCTTATTGTTTTTAAACGCAATAATAGTTTGGATTTTGTAAAAAATACTGGTGATGAAATGAATATTGAAATCAATCAACCGATCATTGAAAGCATCTTTTTTAAGAACAGCCCACTTCATGACGGAGCAATTATTATAGAAGAAAATACTATTAACGCCACAAGAGTAATTTTACCTGTGTCAAACGACCTTGAAATCCCACAACGATTTGGACTTCGGCATAGAGCTGCAGTTAGTATAACTGAAAAAACGGATGCTGTTTGTATAGCCGTTTCTGAAGAAAATGGTCAAATTTCTTATTTAAAAGAAGGGGATTTTGTGCTTTTTGAAAATCTTGAAGAACTAACAAAACTTCTGGAAAATGATTTAAGCAACTAATATTAAATAGCTTCTTTTTCTAAAAACTGAACTTCGTAAAGGTTTTTATAATACCCATTTTCTTTTTCAAGAAGTTCTTTATGAGATCCCATTTCAACAACTTTACCTGCATCCATAACTATTATCTTATCTGCATTTTTTACTGTCGCTAATCTATGTGCGATAACAATAGAAGTTCGTCCTTTAGTTATTTTTTCAGTAGCAGTTTGTATCATTTCTTCTGAATAAGAATCTACAGAAGAAGTAGCTTCATCTAAAATTAATATACTAGGCTTACTAACATAGGCACGTAAAAATGCTAATAATTGTCTTTGCCCAGAAGACAACATTACTCCTCTTTCTTTTACATTATAATGATAACCATTAGGTAAGGAACTAATAAATTTATGAACCCCAATTTCTTTAGCTGCTGCGATAACTTGTTCTTCAGAAATATTGGGATTGTTTAGTGTTATGTTATTTAATATAGAATCGGCAAATAAAAACACATCTTGAAGCACAACTGCAATATGACTTCGTAAAGATTTTAAAGTGTAGTCATTAATGTTAGACCCATCGATATTGATTTCACCACTATTAATTTCGTAAAAACGGGATAATAAATTAATAATAGTCGATTTCCCTGCTCCTGTAGCACCTACAATTGCAACGGTTTCTCCAGGTTGTACCGCAAAAGAAATTCCTTTTATTATTTCCTCCCCTTCTATATAACTAAACCGCACATTATTAAAATCAATAAACCCATTGGTATCTGACAATAATTTTGTTCCAGAATCGTCAATATGAGATTTGGTATCTAAAATTTCAAACACTCGTCGGGCAGCAACCATTCCCATTTGAAGTGTATTAAACTTATCGGCAATTTGTCTTAAAGGTCTAAACAACATTTGTGACAATATTATAAATGAAGTTATAATACCAAGGGTGATACTACCTCCAGCAATAACATTAAGGCCTCCATACCAGACTACAAATCCAATAGCAATAGAGGAAGCAATTTCTGCAATTGGAAAAAATATCGAATTATACCAAACCGTTTTTACCCAAGCCTTTTTATGCTTTTCATTTATTTCTTTAAAATGTTTGTATTCTGTTTCTTCTCGTGTAAATATTTGTACGATTTTCATTCCCGTTATCCGTTCTTGTACAAAAGAATTTAAATTGGAAACCTGATTTCTTACATCTTCAAAAGCAACTTTCATCGCCTTCTGAAAAACTCTCGTCGCATATAAAATTATTGGTAAAATTGCCAATACAATTAATGCCAATTGCCAACTTTTATAAAACATAAAACCAACAATAACCAGCATTTTCAGTAAGTCACTAATTATCATAAACAAACCCTGACTAAAGATACTAGAAATCGTTTCTATATCATTTACAGCTCTTGTAGTTAGTTTCCCCACAGCACTGGTATCGTAATATTTTAGTTTAAAGCTCAACATTAATTCAAAGAGTTTTACTCGAATATCTCTAATAACGTTTTGCCCTAACCAATTTGCCAAATAAATAAAGGTAAGCATCAATAGTGTTTCAATAAAAATCAAACCAACCATTAAGCTGATGTAAAAAACTAAGTTTTCACTATCTTTTGGAACTATGGATTCATCAATAGTAATTTGCAATAATTCTGGCTGAACTACCCCTAAAATTGACATGGCTATTGCTGCAAATGCCACATAATAGAAGGTTAAACGATAGGCATTAGTGTAACCTAATAATCGTTTAAATAAACTAAAATCGAATGCCTTACCAGATGCTGCCATAATATTCCCTGCGTAGGCAGGGATCTCAATTAATTAATATTTTATATTTTCTGAATATAATACTTTAGTTAAATAAAGTCCTTTAGCTGGAGCAGATGTCCCAGCCTTACTCCTATTTTTACTTTTTATAATTTCATGAAAATCCTCTAGACTAGTTTTTTCAAAACCAACATCTAATAGAGTTCCTACAATCGCTCTTACCATATTACGTAAAAAACGATCTGCTGAAATTGTAAAAACTAATTGAGAGTTTTCATTTTTCCAAAATGCTTTTTCAATCTTACAATTATACGTTTTTACTTCGGTATTAGTTCTTGAAAAGCATTGAAAATCCTTATAGTTCAATAACTCTTTTGCTGCATTATTCATTAAATCTATATTCGGAATATAATGAATAAGATGTGCGAAGTCTTCAGAAAAGGGATCCTTTTTAAAAGTGATTTTATATTCATATTCCCTTTCTAAAGCATTAAATCTAGTATGCGCATCTTCTTTTACTCTAAATATGTCTTGTACAGAAATATCTTTAGGCAGTAAAGAATTAAGCTTAAATCTAAGTTCCCTTAGTTCTTTAATTTCTTCAAAATCAAAATGAGCAAACAACTGCTTTGCATGTACACCTGCATCTGTTCTTCCTGCGCCAGTAACTTTAATTTCTTTCCGAAGAATAGTCGTCATCGTTTTTTCCAAGACTTCTTGTACGGTAATTGCATCTGGTTGAATTTGCCAACCATGGTAGTTTTTTCCCTTATAAGCTATCTCTATAAAATATCGCAAAGAATCTTGTATTTTTGACGTTGCACAACATCATATGATGTGAATTGCAAAGGTCAAAGATACATAAAGTGAAAAGCATCTAACGAAAAGTTTGCTTTCTCTTAACATTATTATATTATCCAAATTAATGAAGAAAATTCTTCTACTTTCAGATACTCATAGTCATATAGATGACAGCATATTAAAATACATAAAACAAGCCGATGAAGTTTGGCATGCGGGTGATATTGGAGATTTAGTGGTAACCGATACCATAAAAAAGTTAAAGCCGCTTAGAGCAGTTTATGGCAATATTGACAATGCGGAAGCACGTGGAGAATTTCCCCTAAACAACCGTTTTATGTGTGAAGAAGTTGACGTTTGGATTACTCATATTGGAGGCTACCCAGGAAGGTACAATCCAGCCATTCGAAATAATATACAGAATAACCCTCCACAATTATTTATCACAGGACATTCTCATATTTTAAAAGTAATGAACGATAAAAAATTAGGATTGCTCCATATGAATCCTGGTGCTATCGGAAAATCAGGCTTTCATAAAGTGAGAACCATGTTACGATTTGAGATTAATGGAAAGAAAATTGAAAATTTGGAGGTGATTGAAATTGAGAGATGATTTAATTATATTTAAAAACTATTACATATACAATAAAATTAATACTTGCAATGAATTTTAATAAACACCTACTTTTACTAATTTCAATACTATTTTCTATTAACAGTTTCTCTCAAAATCAGTTTTTAGATTATATCGTAAAGCAAAATAATGATACCATTTATGGAACATTTAGAAGTTTAGATAATATTGCGTTTTTTGAGAAAAATATTGACCCAAAACATCCTAAAGTTAAATTCCGAAGTCATAAAATGAAAAAAAATAAAATCAATAAGACATAATGACGAAATATACATTAATATAAAGCCGCAAGGTGGTGATGGAATATATTCCAATAAGACTGAAGATGATAAAGATTTAAATATAGATGAGAATAAAGTTATAAAACACAGTAATGGTTTCATAAATATTCAAGAAAAATTACCTGACTATATTGTAACCATAAAAAACTATACAGTTTTTGGAGATATTATAGATTCAAATTTTAGAGATTTATATTTATTAGATAAATCAAATGAGAAAATAAAAATTAAAAAAACAAGCATTAAAGCTTATAGATTTCAAAATGAGATTTATGAATTTAAAGAAAAAAAGAGAGCGTTTCTAAATGATAATAAAGGTGACTACTTGAGATTAGTAATTGAAGGAAAACTAAAACTTTATGAATATTTAAATAAATATAATAATGATCAATTCTATCCTGGAAGCATTTCAAATAAATATTTATTATACTATTTCATTGAAATAGAAAACGAATTAATATTAATCAACGATATCAATTACACAAAAATATTAGCAAATATATTATCAGAAAACCAATCCTTAGTCTCTAAAATATTAAACGATGAATATAAAGCTAAAAACATTTATTTAATTGTAAAATACTTTAATGAAAGTGAATGAAATTTATACAGAAGTGATTCAATTATAAAAACAAAAACCCTAAAAGATGGCATTCTTTTAGGGTCTTGCACTAGGTTTAGCGTAACCGATCCACAGATTTTACGAGGTCCTCATCCCTTTTTATGGCCTTATTGGCCATGACTAAAAAAACGATAGAAATGATGGGAAGTAACACCCCAATACCCTTCTCTGAAACCAAAGTCTCTCCGGATAATGTTAGTGATCTGTATACGAAAACTCCCAGTAATACAAAGTTTAATATGATGTTTAAACGGTTTAATACAAATTGTAATTGCCGTTTATTAAAATTAAATATAGATACTAATGTCAAAACAATAGAGCCAATGATGAGCCCTAAAACTAAGGGTTCATTTTTGTCAATAATTAGCTCCTTAGCTTCATTTATAATTATTGGAAACCATAAATACAAAGCACCAATAACTAATGCTGAAATAATAAGATAAACGGTTTGTATGCGTTGTAACATTAATTTGTTCTAAAATAGAAAGCAAAAATACAGTTTCTTTTAAAAAATTAAATACAAAAACTAATTTATTGTTGTACTATTGCAATATCAATTCGTAACCAATTCAATAGAGGTTACTTAGTCTTCGATTAAATTTCAAAAAAGAAATACCTTCAAAGCGTATTCAATTATATCAAAACAAACTTATAAATTTTTAAATGTTAGAAATTTCAGAATTAAAAGCAAAGAAGCTAGCTGAACTACAGGAAATTGCAAAAATTTCAGGTGTACCTAAATTCCGAAGCTTAAAAAAATTAGACTTGGTCTATAAAATTTTAGATCATCAAGCTGCCAACCCAGATGCAGTTAAAGCAGTGGTAAAAGAAGAAAAACCAAATCCTTCTCCAAAACAAGAACCTCAAGTAAAAAGAGAACCTCAAGCGAAAAGAGAGCCTCAAGCTAAAAGAGAGCCTCAAGCTAAAAGAGAACCACAAGCAAAAAGAGAGCCTCAAGCTAAAAGAGAACCTCAAGAAAAAAGAGAGCCTCAAGCTAAAGGAGAAACTCAAGAAAACAGAGAACCTCAAGAAAAAAAGGAACAAAACACCAATGCTCCTCAACAAAGAGAAAATCGTCCTCGTCAACAAAAAAACGAAAATAGAAATCCAAACAAACCTGCTCAAAAACCCAATCACCCACAACAAAAAAAGGGAGAGGAAGTTGAAAAACAACCAAGGAAAGAGCAGAACACAAAACAGAAGCCACCTACAGCTAAAAGAGAGCATACCAATCCTAACCAAAACAGAAGTAAGGACGGTAATAAAGACACTCGAAACCGTTACCGTCAACCCGATTATGAGTTTGACGCAATTATTGAGAGTGAAGGTGTATTAGACATAATGCAAGATGGCTATGGATTTTTACGCTCAAGTGATTATAATTATTTGTCTTCACCAGATGACATTTATGTATCACAATCACAAATTAGATTATTTGGTTTAAAAACTGGAGATACGGTTTTAGGTCAAGTTAGACCTCCTAAAGAAGGTGAAAAGTATTTCCCTTTAATTAAAGTAAACAAAATAAATGGGCAAAACCCTAATGTTGTAAGAGACAGAATTTCTTTTGAGCACTTAACTCCTTTATTTCCGGAAGAAAAATTTATCCTTGCTGATAAACAAGCTAGTATTTCTACACGTATTATTGATATGTTTGCTCCTATTGGTAAAGGACAACGTGCAATGATAGTTTCGCAACCAAAAACTGGTAAAACGATGTTGTTAAAAGACATCGCCAATGCAATTGCTGCAAACCATCCTGAAGTATATCAAATTATTCTATTAATTGATGAACGTCCTGAGGAAGTTACCGATATGCAGCGTAATGTACGTGGAGAAGTAGTTGCTTCTACTTTTGATAAAGAAGCTACTGAACACGTTCGAATTGCAAATCTTGTTCTTGAAAAAGCCAAACGTTTGGTAGAATGTGGTCATGATGTAGTAATTTTATTAGATTCTCTTACTCGTCTTGCACGTGCTTACAATACTGTACAACCTGCCAGCGGTAAAATATTAAGTGGGGGTGTTGATGCTAATGCATTACACAAACCCAAACGTTTCTTTGGAGCGGCTAGAAATATTGAAAATGGAGGTTCCTTAAGTATAATTGCAACTGCGCTTACTGAAACTGGTTCTAAGATGGATGAAGTTATCTTTGAAGAATTTAAAGGTACTGGTAATATGGAACTACAATTAGAAAGAAAGATTTCTAACCGTAGAATATTCCCAGCCATTGACCTTACTTCTTCAAGTACACGTAGAGATGACCTTCTATTAGGTGAGAATGTAATACAACGTATGTGGGTATTGCGTAAATATCTTGCAGATATGAATCCTGTTGAAGCTATGGAATTTATTAACGAACGTATTAAAAGTTCTAGAAACAACGAAGAATTCCTTGTTTCCATGAACAGATAATCTTAGATTATAAATTATTATTAAAAAATCCTGTTGAAAACTCAACAGGATTTTTTAGTATATTAAAGTCCTAAAAAAAAAAGCAACCTCTATGAAAATTCACTTTAACATATTTAATTTTTGTCTTGTAATTGTACTTGTTCTTTTTTCTTCTTGTACTTCTGAAAAGGAGGAAGTGACTTATGATTTCACAACTGTATTTGAATTATCAGAAGGTACTGAAACAGCTACCTATGATCAAATAATAGAGTTTTATAATCAATTAGCAGAAAACTATACATCTGTTGCTATTTACGAAATGGATAAAACAGATTCTGGGAAACCATTACATTTGGTAACCTTCAATCCCAATCGAAGTTTTGAGTATGAATTTTCAGAAAACAAAGACAAAAATATTCTACTTATTAATAATGGAATTCATCCTGGGGAAAGTGATGGGATAGACGCTTCTATGATACTCCTAAGAGATTTAGCACAGCAAAAAATAGATGCACCAAAAAATACAATTATAGCAGTAATCCCAGTGTATAATATTGGCGGTGCATTAAACCGAAATAATTCAACTAGAACCAATCAAAACGGTCCAAGAGAATATGGTTTTCGAGGGAATTCTCGCAATTATGATTTAAATAGAGATTTTATAAAATCTGACACTAAAAATGCAAGAGCCTTTGCTGATATTTTCAGAACCATAAAACCAAACCTTTTTATAGATAATCATGTAAGTAATGGTGCAGATTATCAATACACAATAACACATTTGTTTACCCAACATAATAAACTAGGAGGTGAATTAGGGGAGTATTTGCAAGCTTCCTTCATGAAACAGTTAGAAGATTCTCTAACTCAAAAAAAATGGGATATCACTCCTTATGTAAACGTTTTTAATAGAACTCCAGAAAGTGGATTTTCACAATTTTTTGACTCCCCAAGATACTCTACCGGTTATACTTCACTTTTTAATACACTTGGGATGATGGTGGAAACTCATATGTTAAAACCATACGACAAAAGAGTTACAGGAACCTATGAACTAATGAAGAGCTTTATCGCTATTGCGGATAATGACTCTAAAAGAATCCATGAGTTAACCCAAATTGACACCACAAATTATAAAGAAGGAACAAACTATCCAATATCTTGGAAAATTGATAGTTCACAGACCTCAACAATAAATTTTAAAGGATATGAAGGAGAAATGATTCCTAGCAAAATTACAGGCACAAAAAGATTAAAATATGATAGAAATAAACCTTTTACAAAAGAGGTGACTTATTATAATTATTTTACACCATTAAGTACCGTTACAGTTCCTGAAAAGTATATTATCCCAAAGGGATGGTGGAACATTAAAGAGCTATTGAAACTGAATAAGATTAAAATAACTTATGCTCCAAAAGACACTGTAATAACTGCTGGCGTATATAAAATTAAAAGCTTTGAAACCGTTAATAATGCTTATGAAGGGCATTATATGCATTATAAAACCGAAACAGAGTATAACAAAGAAATAGTGCAAATTAGAAAAGGAGATTATATAGTGAGTACACAACAGGAAGGCGTTCGTTATATTATGGAAACACTAGAACCTTCCGCTCCAGACTCATTTTTTAATTGGAACTTTTTCGATACTATACTTCAGCAAAAAGAAGGCTTTTCTCCTTATGTCTGGGAAGATATGGCTGTTGAATTTCTAGAAAATAATCCAGAAATAAAAAAAGAATTTGAGGCAAAAAAAATAGAAGATCCAGAATTTTCAGGAAATTGGCATTCACAATTAGACTGGATTCACAAACAATCGCCTAATTACGAAAAATCACACTTGCGTTACCCTATCATTAGGGTGGGTGGTTAAATACTCTTTTGGAAAAAGAAGCTTTACATTTTCATAACTATCATTAAGTGCTTTCTGAGATTTTTCAAAGTTTTTCCACTTTGCTTTTTTAATGCCTTCGTCTAACTGAGGCACTAACTCTCCTTTATATTCTGTGTACATTTCGTACCAATATGTAATTTTTAATTTAAAAGTATCATTCCGTTTAAAAACATGGTAGGTCTTCGTAATAAAATTTCTTATTTCAAGATCTTTAACTCCTGTCTCCTCTTCAACTTCTCTAATAGCCGCATCTTCATGACTTTCACTTTTTTCTATACCTCCTTTTGGTAAATCCCATTTCGAGTTTCTGTAAATAAAAAGAATTTCTTTTTTATTATTATAAACCAATCCACCAGCAGCTTCAACTACAGGAAGCTTTTTACGAAGAAATTGCTCTAATTTCTCTTCATTTTTATGGTACAAATTAATATAATGCAATTCGCCATTTGTAATCTTTTTAATCAATTTCTTAAAATTCACCAACTTCAAGGGTATGGAAGTATATTGACTCCCAATTTTTTTATTAGTTGAGAGAATAATAGGTATGTCTTTAACAAAAACTTTATACATTTGCACTATGATTTTAGACAAAGAAACAGCTCAAAAAACTGCTGAATTACTTCTGCAAATTAATGCAATTAAATTACAACCACAAAACCC